>OGRK01000075.1_pt1 | contig 114377 bp, 96 predicted proteins | sample 1553471 | NCBI WGS metagenome assembly OGRK01 (sample SAMEA2580080, study PRJEB22360) | human gut metagenome | biome: human gut; feature: human-associated habitat; material: faeces | place: Denmark | collected 2008/2010
CGATGGATATTTTAAAACTAACAGCATATGAAAGAAAAGAAATTGAAAAATATTTTCATTCATAAAAGAACGTGCAAATTACACGTTCTTTTGTTTATTAATCAATACTTTTCTATAAAACTTAGAATATTTAGTCACTTCACTATTAATTTTTTTAACCCCATATTTTTCTAAAAGTGTTTTTTCATTGCTAAATAAATTCGTTCCTAATCCTAAATGTTCGCCTTTGATTTGAACTCCTAAACTTGCTAGAATTGTTGGATAAAAATCAAAGATTGCAAATTTTCTGTTTTTAGGTTGAATAGGTTCAACCGCACTATTAATAAAACAATTATAAGGGGTGCGTAAATAATTTTTATCTAAATGTTTAAAGAATTTTTCCGACATACTTTTATGATCACCTGTAATAACAATTGTTGTATTTTCATACCAATCTTGTTTTTGACACCAACGTACAAAAGCTTCCACTTGTCTTGATTGACAACTGATGACATTAGCATATTGACTTTCATATTCATGTTTACATTCTTCACAAACATAGCCATCTGGTGTATGGGTGTCAATCGTGACCAATTCCATATAGAAAGGTTGCTTACTTTTAGCCATTTCATTAAGATCTTCCTTTGCAAATTCGAAGACCTTCTTATCCTCAAACCCCCAAAAAACATGATAATCTTGAGGTAATCTACCTTCTTCTTTTAATGAAGTCGTATCTTCAATCTTAAAATTTCCATGTTGTTTGTAAAAATTTGAAGTGCAACCAAAATTAGCATCCGATCCCATTAAAATACGATTTTGATATCCTTGACTTTCTAAAATTTCACCTAATGTATAACATCCCGATAGAAAAGAAGAATGTTCATCATATTTATCTTTTGAAAGTGGAAATAAAAGCGGAATTCCAGCCTCTTGTCCAACCATTGAAGCAATGGTCCATTGTGTTCCCTCAATCGTATAAGAACCCCCTATTTTATCTGTATGAGAAAAATTAATATTCTCATTAGCCAATTCACCTAATTCTTTTATATAATTATTTTCTTCTTGTCCACCTTGTTCTTTAGAAAGATACGTATTTTCTACGGATTCTAAATAAATATGAATCAAATTTCTCTTTTCTTTAAAATCTAATTCAACATTTTTAGGATCTACATAATGTTCTTCATAAAGCTTCGATGTCCGAACCATATCAAAAACATACGTAATAATCTGATAATTGATTAATGCATAAAAAAGCGTTCCAAGAATTAAAACCGTAATACAAATACCTTGATAATCAAATAAAAAAACAAACGGTGTTTTATAAAGAAGAACACTTCCAATAACTGTCGTTATAAAAGCTGGTGGAAAACAATTAATAAACCAATCCTTAAAAATTCCATCATCTGTTCCATCACAAGGAACAATCATGTGATAAAACATTTGATTTAAAGTTTTTACAGAAAAAGTTCGATTTCCCCATAAAATACTAAATATCACTAGCATTACAATAAATAAAATTATTATTAAACTCATATCATCATTCCTTTATTGGTTCATTCTATCATACTTTTTTTAAAAGAGCGAGTAACTTTTATAAAACAAAATATCCCATTTTTTTAATTATTCGTTATAATAGCTACGAAGGAGTAAAAAAATGGAAGATAGAAAATTATTATTTTTTGATATTGATGGAACATTATTAAGTGAAAAAACACATACCGTTCCTCAAAGTGCTAAAGAAGCTTTAAAAAAAGTAAAAGAAAAAGGACATCTTATTTTTATTAATACCGGTAGACCTATTTCTACAATTGATCAAGAAATTCACAATTTACAACCAGATGGTTATATTTGTGGTTGTGGAACTTATATTACTTATCATAATCAAGTGATTTATCATCATCAATTATCTCAAGAAAGATGTAGAGAAATCGCATCTCTTATTAAAAAATATGAAATTGATGCTGTTTTAGAATCAAAAGATCATGTCTATTTTAATACAAATATTAAAAATAAATTTGTTCAAAAAATTAAAGAAAGATATACAAACAACGGTTTTAACGTTTCAACAAGTGAAAATCCAAATCTTTTTTTTGATAAATTTACTATTTGGTTTGATCATAATATCCAAGAATTTAGAAATAATATTTCACAAGATTTTGATGTCATTGAACGTAGTGAAGAAATGTGGGAAATCGTACCAAAGAATCATTCCAAAGCAACAGGTATTCAAACTGTAGTTGATGATTTCCACAGTGACTTAGATCATTGTTATGTTTTTGGAGATTCTTTTAATGACGAAAGTATGCTTCGTTATGTTAAACATTCTATTGTTATGGCTAATGGTGTACAAGTGATGAAAGACATTGCTTATTTTGTGACAAAAGACATCGAAGATAACGGTATTGCCTACGCTTTAGAAAAGCTTAATCTTATTTAAGATTTAAAAAGCCTACATTTCTGTAGGTTTTTCCTTTTATTTTTATCATTCAAATTATTACATAAAAATTGTCAAGCCACCAAATTCTTTCAAACAGTTCTATTTAATTATTAATATTTTTAGAATAAAAAAGGGACAAAATAAATTTTGTCCTCATTTCGTAAATACTACTCTGCATGTTCTACAACTTTTTTTAGACGTTTTTCAAAATCACGTCTAGAAAACATAACAATTGCATTACATCCTAAACATTTTACTTTAATATCAGCACCCATTCTTACAATTTTCCATTGGTTTGATTTCTTACATGGGTGTTGTTTTTTCATTTCTACAATATCATTTAATTGATAATCCATAATTATTCTCCTTGATGATGATAAAATGCCTCCAAAGTATTATGTAATAACATCGTAATAGTCATTGGTCCAATTCCTCCTGGAACAGGAGTAATCGCATAAACTTTATCTTTTACATCTTCAAAATCTACATCTCCACAAAGTTTATTATTTTCATCACGATTAATTCCTACATCTAAAACAACGGCACCTTCTTTAACATAATCACGATTAATCATTTTCGCACGACCAACAGCTGCAATTAAAACATCTGCTCTTTGACAAACTTCTTTTAAATCTTTTGTTTTACTATGTGCAATTGTAACTGTCGCATTTTTTTGTAAACATAATAAAGATACCGGTTTTCCGACAATATTACTTCTTCCTACAACAACAACTTCTTTCCCTGTTAAATCATAATTAATTTCATCTAGTAAAACCATCATTCCTTTAGGTGTACATGGAACCAAGCTTTTTTGTCCTAAAAATAGTTTAGCAACATTTTCAGGATGGAAACCATCTACATCTTTTGATGGGTCAATAGCTTCTAAAACCTTATCTTCATTGATATGATCTGGTAATGGTAGTTGTACTAAAATTCCATCTACTGTATCATCTTCATTTAATTGTTTGATTTCATTTAAAAGTTCTTCTTCACTAAAAGTTGCATCATGTATAATTTTTAAAGAATCCATTCCTACATAAGAACATCCTCTTTCTTTATTTCTAACGTATACTTGACTTGCTTGATTTTCCCCTACTAAAATAACCGCAAGTTTTGGTAAACGATCATATTTATTTTTCATTTGTTCAACTTCTTCTTTTAATTGATTCTTGATCTTTGTTGAAATCTCTTTTCCACTAATAATCATAATATGTCCCCCTCATATTATCTATGATTATATAGGAAGAAACAGGTAAATTCAATAAAAAAGGTATAAGCCTAAGCCTATACCTCATCATTATTCACCTTCATGTTCTAAAGTATTTTTTTCATATACCTTAAAGAATGGATAATAAACAACAACTGAAAGTGCTATTAACACGAACATGAAAATAACATTTCTAATATCTAACGCCGATAAGAATCCTTGTGCAAAGAATGGTGTAAACGATGGATCGACAATATAACCTAATGAAACAAGTCCCATACTTTGAACAAGATAACCAAGACCTGCCGAAAGACATGGCATGATTAGAAACGGAATTGATAAAATTGGATTTAGAACGATTGGTGTTCCAAAAATAATTGGTTCATTAATTCCGCATATACTAGGCAATACACTTAAACGTCCAATTGAACGAATATGTTTTGATTTTGATTTACACATTAATAAAACAAGTCCTAATGTATTTCCTGCCCCACCTAGTAATACATATCTAAACATTTGTAAGTTAATTAAAGCTGTTGGTGCTTTTCCTGCATTAACAAGTTCAGCATTCACTCCGGTATTTGCGATACATAAAGCAAAAACAATTGGAAAAACAATAGAAGAACCATTAATTCCAAATAACCATAAAATATTTGAAAATAAATAAATTCCCATAAACATCCAAATATTATCTACACCTGAAATAGCTGGTGTTAAAATAGACATAATAAAAGCCGGTAAGTTTTTACCTGTAGCTGCCATCAAAGCAACATTTAAACCGTATATAATAATAATGTTTGCAGCAAGTGGCAACAAACTATTTACAAAATCAGTAACTGCACTTGGCACACTTCCTGGAAAAGAAATAACAAGTTTTTGACTTACAAAACGCGAAATTTCCACAGAAACTAATGCAATAACAATGGCAACAAATAATCCATCAGCTCCTAAATAACTTGTTGAAATACCACCATCTTTTAATGGTGCTGACACCATTAAGAAAGTACACATAGCAATAATTCCATAAACAGCTGATTTCATTTGATAGCTTTCTGCTAAACAATAAGCAATACCAAAAGCAGAAATTAAGCCAACCAATCCCATTGTGTAATTATATGGTAATGTAAGTACATCATAGTTAGCAACCGCAAATTGTTTCCAACCTATTAAAACTTTTAAAAAGATGTTTCCTGTATGTAAATCGACTAAATCTAAATTAATTGGTGGATTCGCAACAATCAAAAATAATGATCCTATAACGATTAATCCAAGTGGCATCATCATTCCTGATGAAATTGCTTGTAGGTGTCTTTGTTGTGCGAGCTTATTTGCAAAAGGCTCTAATACCTTCTCTAATTTTTCTATCATTCTATATTCCCCTCAAAATATAATTTATCTATTAAAATTGCCAACCATTAAATGTAAAGGCTGTATCTACGACATTTTCTGGATCGTATTCTTCTAAAATTTTTGCATAACGTTCTTTATAATCATTATCTACTTCCATTTGTGGAATAACTTTACTTGCTTCATGTAAGAAATGGAAAGAATCACGTCCCATTGCTTTTCCTCTTACTGTATGCTTATCTAAAGCAACATCAGGAATTTCTGGGAATTTACCCATCGCAAATGATTTAATACAAATATTTTTTAATAAATCGCTTGAACGATCTTTTTGACAGCTACATAAGTAACGAATTGCATGAATGAAATACATTGGTTGATCACCATCTGCATATTCAAAGTTTTTAGACATTTGATAGAGATTATTGACTAGAACTGCAGCCATTGGATCTCCCATTCCAATATCTTCTACTGAAATTGTAAGTAAACGTCTCCACATTTTTTCTAATAATTGTGGTGAAGAAATATACATTTCATAAGCAAACATACATGCATCTTCTTCTTTGGCGCGTCTAATTGATTTTTGCAAAGCAGAAATAACCTCATCTCCTGCATAGCCATTTTTTGTAACGATTTTTGACCAAGGGTCGTACATTGCTTTTGCCATTTTTCTTGCTCCTTTATTTTTTCTATGACATAATTATTGTGAGGTGAAACTTATGAATATTGATCATTTAAAAGATAAATTTGATTTAAACGAATTAGAAGTCTCTTTATTGGAATATATTAAGAAAAATCAAAAACAATTGAAAAATATTACCATTAGACAAATGGCAAAAGATAATTTTACATCAACTTCTGCCATCTATCGTTTATGTAATAAATTAGAATTTAGTGGTTATAGTGATATGATCTATCATCTATCTAGCAACACTCATAATAATGCTCCTGCTCAAAAATACGAAAACTATTTACCTCATTTTATTCAATTATTAAAGAAACATAAAAATAGTAAAATCGTTGTTTTTGGTATGGGATTTTCAGCTCCAATTGCTGATTACATTTCACAAAGATTAACTCTTAATGGCTTTTGTGCCATGAGTGTTCTTCATATGGAAATGTTAGATGTTAGTTTTCAAGACTCAACCTTTCTCATTGTCATCTCCAATTCAGGAATTACAACAAGGCTTGAAGAAGTTGTTAAAACAGCTAAAAATAATCATATTGATATCATTACTTTTACTGGTAATGAAAAATCAAAAATAAGTCAGTATGCCACTTTACCTATTATCATCGGTCACTATAATCCTTTTTATCATGATAATCTTGTTCCAAACGCTTTCTTTGGACAAGTTCTCATTATTTTTGAATCTCTTCTCTATTCTTTTTTGTCCTCGAAAAAATAATATACTTTCATCTCTTCGATTAAAATAATTCATTAAGATAAAAAAACATGTTTTCATTTTTAAAACATGTTTTTCTTTTTATTATTTAATATTTTCAACAATATGTCGTGCGACTAAAATACCATTTGCACCCGCTTGGGCAAGCCCTCTTGTAAGTCCTGCACCATCACCAGCAACATATAAATCAGCAATTTCAGATTCAAAACCATCTCTTACTTTTGGTCTTGCTGAATAGAATTTTGCTTCTACACCATATAATAAAGTATGTTCATTAGCGATACCTGGTGTTACATTATCTAACGCTTCAATCATTTCAATAATTGATTTCATTGTATTGTATGGTAACACAAGTCCTAAGTCTCCAGGTACTGCTTCTGGTAAAGTAGGATCTGTATATCCTTCTTTTAATCTCTTATATGTTGTTCTTCTTCCACGTTTGATATCTCCATATCTTTGAACAATAACCGAACCATTTGATAATTTATTCGCTAATTTTGATATTTCATGGGCAAATTCATTTGGTTCATTGAATGGTTCACTAAATGTATGAGATACAAGTAAAGCAAAGTTTGTATTTTTACTTCCAAGTTTTGGATCATGATAAGCATGACCATTAGCAAGCATTGTTCCACTATGGTTTTCAATAACAACATGACCACTAGGATTTGAACAGAAAGTTCTTACTTTTGTTCCTACTGAAGTATTGTAAACAAATTTACCTTCATATAAGTTTTTATTAATTTCTTCCATAACAATATTACTTGTTTCGACACGTACCCCAATATCTACTTGATTATTATAAAGTTTTAATCCTTGATTTGATAAAACTTTTGTAAGCCATGCTGAACCATCTCTACCAGGCGCTAAAACAACTTTTTTAGCGTGAATTGTTTGTCCATTTTCTAAAACAATTCCCGTTGCATGATGATCTTCTACAATAATATCTTGAACAGCTGTTTTAAATTGTAAATCCATATGTTGTTTTAATTCATTAGACATTTCTGTCATAATTCTTAAGTTTTCTTCTGTACCTAAATGTCTTACTTTTGCTCTTAAAAGTTTTAACCCAACAGCATATCCACGGTGTTCAATTTCTTTTACTTTATCTGTTGTTGGATCTGTAATTTCTTTAGTAGCTCCATGTTTTAAATAAAGGTTATCTACATAATGAATGACATCTTCTACTTCATCGTTACTTAAGTAATCAGTTAACCAACCACCAAATTCACTCGTAATATTAAATTTACCATCAGAGTAAGCACCCGCTCCTCCAAAACCATCAGTAATAGAACACGCTGGGATACATCCAGGTTCACGATCTTTATGAACTGGACATTGTTTGATCTTTTTATCTTTAATAGGACAATGTCTATTCATAACGTCATGTCCTTTATCTATAAGCAATACTTCTAATTCAGGATTTTTTAAATATAATTCGTAACATGTCATAATTCCTGCTGGACCTGCACCAACAACGATTACATCATAATTTTCTTTCACTTTTTTCTCCTTCAATTTCCAAAAATATCCAAACCTTTCACATTATAGACGACTCTTTCTTATATCGCAAGTATTTACATGTTTTTTTATTTTGCAAAATGTTTTTATAATTGATGAAAGATGGGTTCCATTTTTTCAAATGTACAATAAAATTCAAAGCCTAACTCTTTTAATAATTCTTTTGCTTCATCAATATAAGCTCCTAAATGTTCTATCTTATGACTATCACTACCAATCGTAATAATCTTCCCACCTAATTCTTTATAAAGCTTTAAAATATCTCTCGAAGGTGTTGAATCCTTTAAACCATAACGACGACTAGATGTATTGATTTCAATACCTTTACCATCTTGAATAACGATTTTTAATATTTTTGTAATTATTGGTTTTACTTTTTCAAAAGGATAATTACCAATTTCATCATAACGTGTCATCAAATCCAAATGACCTAACACACTATAATTTTTATACTTTTTAATCACATTCAACATTTCTTGATAATAACCTTCCATATATTCTTGTTGTGATTTTCCTTTTTGATAGTCTTGTGTCCAAAATTCTTGATTATTAACTTGATGTATAGATAGAATAATAAAATCAAAATCATATCGTTCATAAAGTTTTTGATAACGTGGTATTGTGTGAACTTGTACACCAAATTCCATACCTTGTCTAATTATAATTTCAGGATATTTTTTTCTTAAACTTTCTATTTCTTTAAAATACTTTGGATAATCCACATTGACTTGTGGTTGCCCATAAAGATATTCTACTGGACCTTCATCCCAATCCTTTTTGATTCCATAATCCACATGATCGGTAAAACAAATTTCGTCCATTCCTTTTGTTATTGCATCTTTAATAACATTTTCCATTAAATACGTACTATCATCACTATAATAAGTATGTACATGATAATCACTATACATTTTCATCACCCCATCTCATTTTATCAAGATTATAAATACAAAAAAAGCCTCTTGTTTTTTTAAAATAAAATTATATTTCTATTTAAATTAAATGTTATAATAAATCATATTAAATCTTAGGAGAATTTTTATGGATCTATTTACTAAAATAAAAAGCATAACTTCTTTTACTGAAAGTGAAGAAATATTTACTCAATTTATACTCAATCATCCTTATGATGTTATTCAACTTTCTTTACAACAACTCGCAAAAACAAGCTATGTTTCTATTTCTACAATTTATCGTGTCATGGAAAAACTCGATATCAATGGTTTAAATCAATTAAAGCTCCAAATTTCTGAAAGCTTGAAAAATAATAAAGATTTAAAAGAAATAGATTATAACTATCCTTTTAAAAAAACAGATACCCACCATCAAATCATGACACTAATGTTGTCACTTTATGAACAAACATTAAAAAACACTTTCAATCTTATTGATTTAGATGAACTTTTACATATTGTTCAAGCTTTAAAAAAAGCCAATAATATTTATATTTTCCCTTCTATTGGTAATTATTTTATGGCTGAATCTTTCCAACAAAGTATGTTAGAAATAGGAGTTAAAGTAGATGTGATTAAAGAAGCCTACTATCAACATTGGAATGTTCAACTTTGTAAAGAAGGTGATATTGTAATGCTTATTAGTTATGCAGGGAGAACACCCCAAATTAAAAATATTGTTCAAGAATTAAATCAAAAGAATATACCTATTATTTTGATTTCTTCCACAATTCATACACCGATTGATCAATTCGCGAAATATCATCTCTATTTTTCTTCTTATGAAGATTCTGAAGAAAAGATTGCCTCTTTTTCTTCAAGAATCTCTTTACAATATCTATTAGATTGTATCTATGCTTGTTATTTCAATAGAGATTATCAAAAAAATTTAGAATATAAAATTAAAAACTATATAGATTAAAAGGAGTGATTTCTCACTCCTTTATAATTTATGATATATAGGTTCCATCTTTTCAAACGTACAATAGTATTCAAACCCTAACTCTTTTAATAATTCTTTAGCTTCATTAATATAGGCTCCTAAATGTTCTATCTTATGACTATCACTACCAATTGTAATAATCTTTCCACCTAATTCTTTATAAAGCTTTAAAATATCTCTAGATGGTTGTGAATCTTTTAAACCATAGCGATGACTTGAAGTATTAACTTCAATTCCTTTTTCATCTTTAATCACAATTTCTAATATTTCTTGAATCATTGGTTTGATTTTTTCAAAAGGATATGGACCATTTTCATCATATCTAGAAATCAAATCCAAATGACCTAAAACACTATAGTCTTTATAATTTTTAATCACATCTAAAATTTCTTGATAATAACGTTCATTATATTCTTGTTGAGTTCTTCCCTTTTGAAAATCTTGTGTCCAAAATTCCTTATCTTCTACTTGATGACAAGATAAAATAATAAAATCAAAAGAATATTTATCAAAGAGTTTTTGATAAAGATCAATTGTATGCATTTGTATACCAAATTCCATACCTTGTTTAATCACAATTTCAGGATATTTCTTTCTTAAAAATTCGATCTTTTCAAAATATTTTGGATAATCCACATTTGCAAGTGGCATCTTTTCTGGTTCACCAGGTCCACCCTTTCTATAATGCATTCCTCTTGGATCATCAAAATCCCTTTTAATGCCGTAATCCACATGATCGGTAAAACAAATTTCATCCATTTTCATAGTAATAGCATCTTTGATAACATCTTCCATTAAATAATCAGAATCATCACTAAATTCTGTATGCACATGATAATCTGTAAACATTTAATCTACCTCCTTTAAACATAAATACATTTGTCCAACTAACATATATTCTATCACATTATTTACTTTAATTAATTTAGGAATTTGATGCTGTGACATCAATTCCTTTGTTTTTTCTTCTAACACTTTAAAATCTGGTAATAGTTCACTAAAGATTACAATAACTTCAGGTGCCACAAGGTACATCGTTGTAAGAATAATTTTGCTTACAATTTCTAAAGTTCCTTCTGGTGTTTTAGAAAGTTCTTCTTGTTTTTGTGAAAGTTCTAAAGGTAAATAAGAAACTTCTCCGGCCAAATGACAAAAACCTTCAATGAGTTTTCCATTAACGATGATTCCTGCCCCTGCATTTAAAGAAATCGCTTGAAATAAGAAAAAAAGATTCTTATTTTCTGAATGCGTCACATAATAACCCATCGCTGCAACGTTTATATCATTATATAGCTTTATTTGTTGCTTATATCGTTGTTTTAATCTTTCTTCGATATTTTCATTTTCAACGCCACTTATATATGTTGAAGAAATCTTTCCTGCATCAACAATACCAGGCAATGAAAGACTAATTGTAGAAAGTTTTGGATATTGAATAATGAGCGTATCTATTAAATCATAGATATCTTGTATATGAATTTTATATTTGATAATTTCATTTTGAAATAAAACTTTTCCTTGTATATAAATTCGATACACTATATGAATACGTTCTTTATTTTTAAAAATTGTCAAACACGCTATTTGTTGTTTATTCTTAATATCTAGCTTTAAGTCATTTTCTTTTTCTTGAACATGCACTATTTTTTTACTCTTTGAATTTTCAATCATCTTAAGCAATGTTCCTACATCATAACGAGCAAAAACAAGTGGAGGTATTTTCATAACAACCTGATCTTTTAAAATACTTTGAACTTGTGCATGTAAATAAGAAATTTGTGGTGCTAAGAAAATGAAATCAAATTGTTGACCAATTTGATAAAGCTGATTATAACCTACCGCACTAACTTCTATTGTATTTTTTAGTAATTTACTTGCTTTATTAATTTCTTGAGCAAAGTAACTTGTTGTTAAACCTCCACTACAACATAATAGAACTTTTGTTTTTGCTTCATGATCTAATTTTAATAAACATACGAGCATCTCATTAAATAAAGAAACTGCATGTTTAAGTGTATTCATTTGAAAATGTAAATAAAAATCGAGTTCTTCTCTTTTTTTAGAAGTAACTTTTAATTCAATAATACAATATAGATTAAAAGTCACTTCCGCAATTCCAAAGGGTGATTCTAGTTGGACAAAATCTTTACATTCTTTGATTCTATAATGAGGAGATTTTTGAAAACAAATCCATTTTTTAAAAACATCCATATATAAATCCTTATAAAATTCATCCAAAAGAATCATCCCCTTTATTATTTATTATTCACAATTTCTAATGCTTTCTTTAAAACATTGGCACCATTCATAAGACCATAATCTCTCATATCAATGACTTCAATTGGTGTTTTATCTGTTGCCTTTTTTAGTTGTGGTAAACAATGTCTTACTTGTGGACCTAACATGACGACATCCCAATCATCAATAACCTTTTCAGCTTGAGTAAGTGGAAAAGCAGCAACTTCAAGTTCTATTCCTTGTTCCTTTGCAGCACTTTCAATTTTAGATACCAACATACTTGTTGACATTCCTGCATTACAAACTAACATTAATTTCATTTTTCAATTCCTCCTTCAACTACACATACATTCTAACAAGTAAATAAATGGATTTCTTTTTCATAGATTATTTTGAAAAGTCTTTATCTTTTTCTCTTCAAAATAAGTAAAAATCATGAAAAGTTCTTTTCAAACGCAAAAAAAGCCTCTCGGCTCTCTTTGATATATATAATTGGGAAGGGAATATGAAAAATTATTCATATTGTAAAAGGTTATTTATCTTTTACATATTTAATATACCCAGCTTTTGTGAACTCAATACTACTTTTTTGTGTCAAAAGTGTAAAGAATTACTGTTAATTATGTGATTATATTCTTGAGCCATCTTTCCATAATGTTATTGGAGGTGTTTTTATGTCAATGCTTTATAAAGAAATTGATGATTTTGAAGCTTTTGCTTATCATCAAAAACAATTCAAAAAAATAACAAAGAAAGACCTTTTAGGCAAATGGAATCTCTTTTTCTTCTACCCTGCCGATTTTACCTTTGTCTGTCCTACAGAACTTGAAGATTTACAAGAAAAATATCAAGAATTTAAAAATGCAGGATGCGAAATTTATGCAATTTCAACCGATACCCATTTTGCCCATAAAACTTGGCATGATATTTCTGAAAATATATCTAAGATAGAATATCCTATGATTGGCGATCCAAGTCATGCACTTGCTTATGATTTTGATATTTTTGATGAAAAGGAAGGTCTTGTACAAAGAGGAAGTTTTATTATTGATCCTGAAGGAAAAATTGTTATCTATGAAGTCAATGCAGGAAATGTTGGTAGAAATGCAGATGAACTTTTAAGAAGACTGCTTGCTTGTCAATTTGTCTATAAACATGGTAATGATGTATGTCCCGCTAAATGGCAACCAGGAAATCAAACAATTAAAACATCTATTGAAAATATTGGTAAATAAAAAACAGCTACTGCTGTTTTTTTAAATACCTTTCTAAAAATGAATGTGCAAGCGATCCTTGTTTAATTTCTTTTCTTGATTCTTCAATTGAATACCAATGTGCTTCATCAACTTCATTTGTAAGTTTAAAATCTTCGCTATCAACAACAACGGCATAATTATGCATTAATGTATTAGAAGGTTGATAATATTCATTATCATTATATGTATATTCCACCACATTTAAACTGACTTCTTCTTTGATTTCTCTAATAAGGGTTTCTTTCGCATTTTCACCTTTTGTAATATACCCAGCAACTAATACATTAAAATCTTTTCCATATTGTTTAATAAGTAGTATCTTATCCTTTGTTGGATTAAAGATAATTGTAGAAATAGCACTATTAAACACGGGAAAACGAAATTGTTTACACGTTGGACAATAAGGAACCTCTCCATCAATAGCACATTCTTTTAAAATAAGTTTTGTTCCACATTCACTACAATATTTCATTTCTATCACCTTTGTTATTATAGCGTGAACAAATCTCTAATAACAACATTAAATTAATAAGATGAAAGAACAAAGCAATGATAAAGACAACTTGATAACTCTTGGTAAAATCATATAAATAACCTATCAAAGTTATTAATGAACTTGTATTTCCTACATTCGTTAAAAAACCAATCAATAACTTTGTACAAATATTACCAATCATAGTAAGTGACATAAAAGTTGCTCCTATTTTTGTAGAAAGTTGGACACTTAAAGCAATACTCGATAGATATTGAGAAATACCTGTGATGGATGTATGTAAAATAGTGAATAAACACATACATAAAATACTAAGGGTTAAAAGATTAATTTTATTTTCATACCCTTGATAAGCCGTAAATTTTTTATTGATTAAAAGGTTTTCCTTTTCTAAAGCAGCTGGGGCAGCACACATAGCACAAATATATTTATGATCTTTATTCATTGATTGAAGTAATGAAAGAAACTGTTTATTTTCCTTCATCGCTTCAATTCCATCATAACCTCCTGATAAAACAACCATATCATAATCAAGTAATGATTCATTTAAAACAGAATCACATCGTAAGACAATTTCATGTCCTCCTTGAACTTCTTTTTCAAAGCCAATGGTATCACATTGGATTTGACCTCTTCTTAAAATATCTACAATCGTTAATGCTTCTCCTTCTTCAAATCCTGGAGCAATAATCACTGCAACTTTTTTCATATTCATTCCTACCTTTCAAAAATACAATAATCCTTTCAACCAAAACAAACTATTGATTTCCAAAATTAAGAAATAAAAAAGCCTTGTATTTCTACAAGACGAACCAATCAATTTCTTATTTTCTAGTTTTTTTAACTGGTGCTTTTTTTGTGGCTGGTTTAGCAGCTACAACTGGTTTTTCTTCTTTAGCAACAACTGCTTTTTCAGCTGGTTTAGCTACAGCTTTTTTAACTGGTGCTTTTTTTGTGGCTGGTTTTTTAACAACTTCTGGATATTCAGGCATTGCATTAACATCTAATTCACCTTTAAATTCAGAACCATCTTTTTTAATAGCTACAAAGAATACTTTAGCTGTTTCTGGTAAATAATAAATATTTAAAGTATCAACCTCAGTTGATTTAACACCTTGTTCTTTTAAAGTTTCTTTAACATATTTATCTAAATCACCATTTTTAACATTTTTTTCTTGGTATTGTACTTCGAGCATTGTTTTCATTTTGATAACTTCAAAACCTAAGTTTCTACTTCCTCCTTGTTAAGTATTCTATACCAAATATTTTTTTTGTAAAGGTTTTTTCTTAAAAAAAACCGCATATAATCAAGACTTTTCTTAACAAAAAAAGGAGAAATGTATAAAAATTTATTACTTTCTCCTTTTTTGTAAAAATATGATTTATTTTTTAGACTTTGAATCGATAATCATGATAAATTTTGTACTTGCTTCGACACCTTCTTTTGAACCAGTAAGTGTTTTATAATCATTGGCAAGATCCATTATTTTTTTTGTTGTTTTAACATCTTTTTTAACTGTATTATTTAAAACATCAGAAATCTTATCTAAACCTTTACTTTTAAATAGAGTTAATCCTTCAACAAGAGCATCACTACCACTTGCAAGTTGTTTATTTGCATCTTTTAATTGACTACTTGCATTTGCAAGAGATTCACTTCCACTTTCAACCGCAGCAATTCCTTCTGTTAATTGTTTTGATCCATCTAAAGCACTTTTTGAACCTTCTTTAAGTGCTGCAACACCTGCTGTATAGCTTTGTAAACCTTGATAAAATTGATTATACGCATTTAATTGATCTAAAGCACTTTGAATTGAAGAACTTGCTTGTGCTGGAAGTTGAGCCATAAGACCTTTTAATACTTCTTGATAATTATCTGTAGTTAAAGCGATACTGATATTATAAGCAGCAAGTTGATTATTGATTTGAGTTTGAGCCGTATTTAATAAAGTATCAAAAACTTGTTTTGCTCCCGCTACTAATGTAGCACTTTGGCTATCAAGCTGTGTTAAACCACTTGTAATTTTTTCAATTCCTGCTGATAAACTTTGTGATCCTGTAAGTGTTGCTGTAACACCTGTTTTTAAAGAACCAATCCCTTGATCAAATTCATTATATTTTGAGGCATATTGTTTTAATCCTGATTGTAAGGCTTGGCCTCCTGAAATAATTTGATTAAATGAACTATTTAAAGTATCCACATTATCATAAATTTCATTCATATCATCAAAGTTAATATCTGTATCTGATAATAAAGATGGTGTAGCAACAGACATTAAACTATTTAATTTAAATTTTGTTGTATCATATTTAATTGTAACTGAATTAAATTTTTCTAAATCTTTATTATTATTGTAGTTTTTTGATAAACCTGGTGCTGCAATCGCCATGATAATATTTGATGAGCCATTACTGATGACTTTTCCATTTGTAACTTCAACATTAGAAGCATTGTTGGTTGGAAGCATTGTTCCTGTAGTCACAACAAAAGGCACATAAAGTTCTTTACCATCCACTGTTTTTGTTTCATTATTTGTATAATCAATCTTGATTTCTACTTTTCCTTTTTTACCAAGCATTTCTTTAAGCTTCATTTTTTGACCATCTAATTTATAAGTTACTTTCATTGAGATTGGTAATGATGCTTTCGTTTTCCCTTGGTAATAAATATCTTGTCCATCACTTGTTTGCCAAGTAATGGTTTCTCCGTTTTGTTTGAATGTTTCTTTTCCATTCATATTTTTAACATTAGTTAGTGTTGTTTGATCTTCAAGTGTTGTTTCTTTTTGGTCATTAATAAGATGTTGTGAAACAACCGTTGTTTTTTCTGTACCATTTGTTTTTAATTTTGTATAGACTGTTTCTTCTTTTGAATACGCAAAGGCAGGAACAACTGAACCCATAACTAAAGCCGATGCAACTGTTAAAGATGTGATTAATTTTGTTTTTTTCATACTAGCATTCCCCTTTTACATTAAGCTTTTTTAAACCAACTGTTGTGCAAATGATGACTTTATCAAAGACAAGTAAGATGGCTGGTATTACACAAATAACAATCATCATTGAAATAAGTGCTCCTCGTGACATAAGATTACATAACGAACCAATCATATTTAATTTAGAAATCATACCTACGCCAAACGTTGCTGCAAAAAATGACATTCCTGAAACAAAGATTGAGCTCGCTGAAGTAGAAATTGCATGGTCCATAGCTGGTATTTTTTCTAAACCACTTGAGCGCTTTTCTAAATATTTTGTTGTAAGTAAGATGGCATAATCAATTGTTGCACCTAATTGAATTGTTCCAATCACAATAGAAGCTACAAATGGTAAGACATCCCCTGTATAATAGCTGATTGCCATATTAATAAGGATAGCAAGTTCAATACCAGATACAAGGAGTATTGGTAATGAAATTGATTTTAAGACAAATAACATAATAATGAAAATAATACCAATTGAGGCAATACTTACATTTTTAAAGTCTTCATCTGCAATATTAACCAAATCCTTCATGCAAGGACCTTCCCCGGCCATTATAGCATTTTTATCATATTTTTTAATGACTTTTTCAATTTGATCTATGACTTTATTTAATTCATCTGTCGCTATTTCATTTGTTGAATTGACAAAAATCATTTTATAACGATCACTTTCAAAAATATCTTTAACATCACTAGGAATCATTTCATCTGGAATTCCTAGATTAGCAAGTTGTGAAGGTGATAATACAAGATTAATTGAATCAATCTTTTCAATTTCATCAACCATTTTATTTAAATCATTATCTTTAAGATTTTTATTAACTAAAATAACTTGTGAAGCAACTAAATCAAAGTCATCACTTAATTTACTATTAGCAATACAACTTTTTAAATCTTGTGGTAAATCTTTTGTTAGATTATAATAACTTTTTACATGATTATTTCCATAAAAAGCAGGGTAAGCAATCACTAATGCCACTACTAAAATAATTTTATAATGTTTAACTACAAATCCTTTAATTGTATTAAAAGATGGAATTAATGGGTTATGTTTTGTTTTGAAAACACTTTTATCAAATACTAATAAAAATGCTGGGAAAATCGTAATAGTTGAAAGTACCCCAATGAATACACCTTTTGCCATAACAACTCCTATGTCAAACCCTAAAGTAAGTTGCATTGTACATAGTGCTAAAAAACCTGCAATGGTTGTTAATGAACTTCCTGCAATAGAAACAAGTGTATCCCCAATAGCAAGTGTCATCGCTTCATTGTTTGTTTTTACTTTTTCTTTTGCCTGTTCATATTTATGATATAAGAAAATTGAAAAATCTGTAGTTACCCCAAGCTGTAAAACAGCAGCAATCGCTTTTGTAATATAAGAAATTTCACCAATAAAAACATTTGTTCCCATATTATAAAGAATCGCAAGTCCAATATTTCCTAGTAATAAAAATGGTACAACATAAGAATCTAATGAAATCATTAAAACAAGCAAAACCAAAGCAACAGCTACTAAAACATACGTAATGATTTCACTCTCGGCTACGATACTTGTATCTAAAGTAGAAGCAGACATCCCGCCAATTTTAACAACTTCTTCACTGGTAAGTGTACGCATTTCTTCAATGGCATCAATAGCAATCGTACTATCTTTAAAAGTAACCAGCATTAATTCACTGTTTCCTTTTTTATATTGTTTTGTTACTTCACTTGGCAACATTTCTTGAGGAATTGTTGTTCCAATAAGGTCATTAGCTGAAATAACTTTAACAACCCCATCAATTTCTTTATATTTATCCTCTAAATCTAAAACATCTTTTGAATCCATATTTTCAACAATACACATTGCAAAAGAACCCATATCGAAATCTTCTGCAAGAATATCTTGTCCTTTCATGGTTTCAATATCTTTTGGTAAATAAACTAAAATATCATAGTTAATCTTTGTATTAAGATATCCAAATATCGATGGAATACAAAGAAGTAATGATGCAACAACAATAAAAAGTTTATGCTTTACCACAAATCTTCCTATTGCTTCTCCTAGCTTTTTCATATTCTCTCCTCCTAAAGTGACCATCGGTCATTTGTGATAGTAGCATTAAAGTGACCAACGGTCAATACATAAATGACTAAGAGTCATTTTTTCAATTATTTCTTTGTCTTTCGTTGACTTTTTATTTTGAAGAACATACAATTAATGCTAAAGGAAGTGTTAAAATGGCGATTCAAGAGATAAAATCAAAAATAAATGATAATAAACAAGAAAAAGAACGTAAATTGTTAAGTACTGCTCTTCATCTTTTTTCTGAAAAAGGAATTAAAAAAACTTCGATTCAAGATATTGTTCACGATGCTGGCATTGCGAAAGGAACATTTTATCTTTATTTTAAAGATAAATATGAATTACAAGATGTTTTGCTTGCAAAGACATCACATGAATTTTTTTCAAACGCGTGTAAAGAAGCCAATAAATATCATTTTGATCGTTTAGATGATAAAATCATTTTTATTATTGATTCGATTATAGATGCTTTAATTGCACGACCTAATATTCTTAAGTTTATTCAAAAAAATCTTTCTTTAGGACTTTATAGTGAAAAATTAACAGATTTATTAGATAGTGAAGAGTTAGGAATTAAGGAATTATTTATTAATGAAGTAAAAGAAAAGGATATTCCGTTAGAATATCCTGAAATGACTTTATTTATGATTATTGAACTTGTAAGTTCTACTGTTTTTACTTCCATTGTAGAAAAGCAACCTCTTCCTATTGAAGAATTTAAACCACATCTTTATAAAACAATTCGTTTATTAATTAATGAAAAATTGGAAAAGTAATTTTCCATTTTTTTATTTTCCCTTTATTTGTTCATAAAAAGCTCTAGTTTCCCTACTAGTTAGTTGCTTTTTATAATGTATCTAAAAATTGTTCATAATCTTTAAGAATCTTTTCTAATTCTTCATACGTATTGACTTTTGAAAGTTCATTTTTAACAGCTGAAGAATTTTTTAATCCTTTAATATACCATGGTGCATGTCCTCTCATTTGTGACATCGCAATACGTTCAGGTTCAATAGACATTAATCTTTTAGCATGAGTTAAACACCAGTCTATTTTTTCTTTATACGTTGGTTCAAGAATGTCTGTTTCATGTTCTAAACTTTCAACAACTTGCTTAATAAGCCATGGATTCCCAAGCGCTGCACGTCCAATCATGATGGCATCACAGCCTGTTTCTTCAAGCATTCTTCTCGCATCTTCTACGCTTCGAATGTCCCCATTACCAATAACAGGAATAGAAACTGCTTCTTTAACAGCTTTAATGATCGACCAATCAGCTTTTCCTTCATACATTTGTGAACGTGTTCTTCCATGAATAGCAATTGCACTTGCTCCTGCTTTTTCAATAAGTTTTGCAACTTCTACCGCATTAATATGTTCTTTATCAAAACCACTTCTAATCTTTACTGTTACTGGTTTACTTACATTTTTAACAATATTACTTACAATATCATAAATCAGTTGGGGATTTTGTAGTAATTTACTTCCCGCATTGGCCTTTAATACTTTATTAACAGGACAGCCACAGTTAATATCAATAATATCGCAATTGGAATGTTGATCAATGAATTTAGCGGCTTCAACCATACTTTCTACTTCTCCACCAAATAACTGGATACTAACAGGGTGTTCTCCTTCATCCACTTGTAACATCTCAATTGTCTTTTGATTTCCATAACAAATAGCTTTATCGCTTACCATTTCCGAATAGACAAGACCTGCGCCAAATTCTTTCACGATTTTACGAAAAGCCATATTGGTGATTCCTGCCATTGGTGCCATAATGACAGGATTTTTTATTTCAATCTCTCTTATTTTCAAATTATTTGTCCTCCGCGTATATTTTTATTTTCTTTGTACATACTGTATATAGATAACTTATAAGTTCCCTCTATTTTCCTCCCCTAAAAATAGTTATAAGTTATCTATCAATTGAGTTGATTTCCTAAAAAATAAAGACATCTGTCTTTATTTTTTGTTTTCTTTTAAAAAAATCACATTTTTCAATGTGATTATAAACGATTTATCAATTTTTGCAATTCTTCTTCATCAAATTTATATTTTGTATTACAGAATTGACAAGTAATTTCACAACCATGATCTTCATCAATCATGCTTTGTAATTCTTCTTTACCTACTGTTGAAAGTGCATTTAACATTTTGTCTTTTGAACAATCACAAGTAAAGAATAAATCTTGATGATCTGTAATTTCTACATCTTCAAATAACATCTTTAATATTTCTTCTGGTGTTTTTCCTTCATTAATAAGTGAAGATACTGCTGGGAAATCTTTCATTCTTTCTTCAATATAAGTAATATCTTCTTCAGTTGCTTCTGGAAGTAATTGAATAATAAATCCTCCTGAAGCAAGAATTTCATTTGTTTCTTCCACTAAAACACCGACAGATACAACCGATGGCGTTTGTTCACTTGCCATAAAGTAATAGGAAAAATCATCACCAATTTCACCTGTTTGAAGTGGGACTGTACCACAGAACGGTTCTTTTAAGCCCATATCTCTAATAACTTGTAAGCTCCCTTGTGTCCCTACTGCAACGCCAACAGCTAAATGACCTGTATCATTATATGTATAATGAACATGTGGATCTCCGACAAATCCTTTAATATGACCATCCCCACAAGTAACTGCCATCATGGTACCAATAGGTCCTCCACCATTAATTGTGACTGTCATTTTTTCATTATTTTTATTCATAGCAGCCATCATCAAAGTTGCTGACATCATTCTTCCAAGTGCCGCTGAAGCCGTAGGCCATAAATCATGATCTTTCCTTGCTTCTTCTAATAAATTTGTTGTTTGACAAGCAAAAACACGGCAATTTTTACTGTTTACTAATCCTCTTACTAAATAATCTTTCATCTTTCTTTTCTATAAAAAGAACACGGAAGAAAATATAGGAATAATCATACTTAACGCGATTAAAATGATTACAATTCTCTTTGTACGTGTACTCATATTTACCCCTTTCTAAATGAAAAAAAGCGAAAACCGCTTTATTTCATTTCATCTAATAAATCATCTTGATCATCAATAGATGGTTTTTCTACTGTTGGTTCTACTACTTCTTGAACAGGTTCTTGATTTAATGAACCATCATGATGTTCTAACATTTTACCTGTATTATATAAAGATTCAATATCTTCACCTGATAATGTTTCATGTTCAAGTAACGCTTCTGCAATACAGATTAATTTTTCTTTATGTTGTTCAACAATATTTGTTGCTTCTTGATAACATTCATCAATGATCTTACGCACTTGAACATCAATTTCATAAGCAATTTGTCCAGAGTGTGTATTACTTCTTTGTGTATAATCTCTACCTAAGAAAACTTGTCCATTTTCAGAATCATATTGAATTGGTCCAAGTTCAGACATACCTAATTCAGTAACCATCATACGTGCAATACGTGTTGCTTGTTCGATATCGTTATGAGCACCTGAACTTACATCTCCAAAGAATACTTCTTCGGCAACACGTCCACCCATATATCCTGAAATTGTCGCTTTTAATTGACTCTTTGTTTGGAAATACGTTTCTTCTTTAGGTGTCATTAAGTTATAACCACCAGCTTGTCCACGAGGAACAATTGTGACTTTTTGTACTTTATTGGCATCTTCTAATGTTAAACCAATTAAAGCATGTCCTGCTTCATGGTAAGCAACTAAACGTCTTTCTTTTTCAGTATACTTACGAGATTTTTTCGCAGGTCCACCCATAACACGGTCAACAGCTTCATCAATATCAGCCATTGTGATTAAATCATGACCTTGTCTTACTGCAAGTAATGCAGCTTCGTTTAATACATTTGATAATTCTGCCCCAGAGAATCCAGGTGTACGTTGTGCGATATTATCAAAGTTAACATCAGGTGTAAAACGCTTGTTACGTGCGTGTACTTTTAAGATTTGACTACGTGCACGTTTATCTGGATTTGCGACTTGAATTTGACGGTCAAAACGTCCTGGTCTTAATAATGCTGGGTCTAAGACGTCGGCACGGTTTGTTGCCGCTAAAACGATAATTCCTTCATTTCCAGAGAAACCATCCATTTCTACTAATAATTGGTTAAGGGTTTGTTCACGTTCATCATGTCCTCCACCCATACCAGTACCTCTTTGACGACCAACCGCATCGATTTCGTCAATGAAGATAATACATGGTGCTGTTTGTTTTGCTTTTTTGAACATGTCTCTGACACGTCCAGCCCCAACACCAACAAACATTTCTACGAATTCAGAACCTGAAATTGAATAGAAAGGCACATTCGCTTCACCGGCAACAGCTCTTGCAAGTAATGTTTTCCCAGTACCTGGTGGCCCTACTAATAAGACACCACGAGGAATTTTAGCTCCCATATCCGCAAATTTCTTTGGTGTTTTTAAGAAATCAACAAGTTCTTTGACTTCTTCTTTTTCTTCATCCATTCCTGCAACATCACTAAAATGTGTTTTTGAATTTTTTTCTAATTTAGCTCTTGAATTACCAAATTCAAAGGCTTTGTTGTTTCCTCCTGCAGTATTTGACATCATTCTAAATAAGAAGAACATACCTGCAATAAGAAGAACATAAGGTAAAATTCCTAAAATGATATTTAAGAATTGATTTCTTTGTGCTTCATTAACAACTGTAATTTGTGTTCCATTTTCATCTAATAAACTCACTAAAGAATCTAATTCTGTTTCTGTTCTAGGAATAACAACAGAGAATTTTGTTGTTTCTTCTTTTCCCTTTACTGTTTGTGTATATGTCCCATTAACATCAATAACTAAAGATTGTGGAACAATTTCTACTTCTTTTACTTTTTCATCTTGAACTATCTTTATAAACTTATCATAACGAATTTCTGAGGATTCACTTTGATTAAAGAAAGGAATAGCCACAGATAATGCCGCTAAAACGATAAGCCATGGAAGGATAGACTTCAACAATCCTTTTTTGTTACCCATAAAATCTCCTTACTATTTTTTATAACAATCTTCTTTTAAAATACCTATATAAGGTAATTGACGATAACGTTCATTAAAATCTAAACCATATCCTACAACGAAAGCATTAGGAATCTTAAATCCCGAATAATCTGCTTTCATATCAAAAACACGACCTTCTTCTTTATCTAATAAAGTAACGATCTTCACACTTTTCGCATGTCTTTTTTCTAACATTTCTTTAACGTTATAAAGTGTTTTCCCTGTATCTAAAATATCTTCAACAATTAAAACATTTTTTCCACGGATATCTTCTTTAATATCTTGTCTTACAACAAGTGTTTTAGATTCGACACCACTATAACTGCTTACAGACATAAAGTCGAATTTAACATCACTTTTTAGATGTTTGGCAAGTTCTGCCATAAAAGGAACAGATCCTTTTAATAAACCAACTAATAAAATTTCTTGACCCGCATAATCTCTATCAATTTCTTGAGCGAGTTCATCACATTTTGCTTTAATTTCTTCTTCTGTATATAATATTTCTTTTATATCTTTGTGCATACTTTACACCTCACTTACATGTGTCATATTTTATCACAAAAACATTTGGTTTTGTATATAAATACTTGATATTTTTAGCGATATGAGGGATCAAAATGATTTCTCCTTGGCTATTTTCTACAATTGGCCAAACTTTTCGATCCTCTTTAGGTATTTTTTGATCAATAAAGAGTCTTGAAACCTTTTTGGTACCTCCAGATGTTATGATTTTATCTCCGTTTTGAAAGCTTCTAATGGTAATTGGAAAATCTTCTTTTTGAAGATAAACGCCATCATGAATATGTCCTGTATCGCTTAGAAGAAAGTATTTTTGTTGATCTTTATAAAATGATTTATATTTTATAGAATACGTATCGTCAGATTCTTTTTTTCTAACGGCTATATTATTATATACTTTTGTGAACACAAAATTAACGGGTAGTGTTATTTCAATGTTTGGTTTTGTTGATTGGGTTTGTTTTTTGATTTCTTGAATCAATGATTGTGAAATATAAGGAGGATAGATTTCTTTTTTCAGCATCTCATAAAGAACATCTTCTAAATCATCTTGTTTAATTTGATTTAAATTTAAGAAATGTTGTTGCTTATAAACTTCCATCATTTGTTTTAAATATTCTTGTTTTTTCAAATAGCTTTCATTATGCTTCTTAGCATAAGCAAGTAACTCTTTTTCATCGTAATTTTTTAAATCAATATGACGAATATAATTTCGTAGATAACTTGTATCATAATTGGTATAATCTTCATGATATTCAACTTGATTTTCTTGACAATAACGATAAAGTTCTTCCTTTTTGACTTTTAATAAAGGACGTAATATCGTCATTTCCTGTACATAAGAAACTTCTTGTATACCAAGATATCCTTTGGTTTTATTTTGTTTTATTTGCATGATTATATTTTCTAAATAATCATTTAAATGATGTCCTAAAATAACCTCATTTATACCTTCTTGAATCCCTATTTCATGATAAAAAGCATATCTTTTTTCACGTGCAATTTTTTCAAAATTTCCTTGATATTCGTCAACACAACCTTGTTTTACATAAAAAGGTATTTGATGTTTTTGGCAATAAGAAAAAACCAGTTTTTCATCAAGATCACTATCATTTCTTAAATGATAGTTATAATGAACAACTCTTACTTGATATCCTTTTTTGACTAACATATCTAATAATGCCATGGAATCAACACCACCAGAAACACCCACCAAATAACGCTTCTTTTTATCTAACAAACTTTCATTCAACATACCATCACCCATGCCATTATAACACATTAATCTCGACAAATAACTTTAACTACAATAATTGTCATATCATCTAAATCCTTTTTAGAAAAAGCCTTTTGATAAAGAAATGATGCCATTTCATGAATATTCATTTCTTCCAAATCTTCTTTATAAGTTTCTAAAATACTTAAAAAATGTTCTCCTACGCCATCACTTACAATAACAAATAAATCATTTTCTTGTATTTTCATATCATAAGAAAGCATTTTTAAACGCGAAGACATCCCAATTGGAAGTGAATGTGATTTTAAAGTATCAATTCTCTGATTTCTTATTAAATAACTTTCATACGCACCATATTTAATGACTTTTAAACGAGAACTCATTAAATTAAAATCAAATAAATCTAATGTTGTATACATATCTCCTTGATTTTTAATCTTTAATAATGCATTAACTGTATTAATTGTATCTTTTAAAGAAATTCCATTTTTTACCAATTGACTTAATACATCCAATGTGAGTTTACTTTCTTTATAAGCCACATATCCTTGTCCCATCCCATCAGATAATGCAACATAATGATGTTCATCATAACCAAAGGATAAAAAACTATCCCCACAGTTTTGACTTTCTAGGGCATATTGTTTCTTAGATATTTGTAAAGCATATTTAAGTTCATGTTTTAAAAGTAAAGAAACATAACCTAAGTGATGATATTGTTTCTTTAAAGATACAATATCAAGTGTTGTATTTAAATAAGTTTCTAAGATAGGAATGAGTTCTTCTTCTATCGTTTTTTGATCGATATCTTCTAAGCCTATTTCCAATAAATAGTTTTGATAATCTTTTTTTATTTTCTTTAGATAATAAACTTCAAAATGATAAGCTCTTAAATGTTCAAGCAATCTTTTTTCATCATTTTCATCCTCTAGTCTTTCCGAAAAGTTTTGAAAAACATGTCCCATAATAGAAAACTCTTGTAAAAGATCTTTCTTTAAATGAAGTTGTGCATGATCAAGTTTCATCATCTTATAATAACCTTTTTGATGATTATTCAAACTTCTTAAATATTCATCTGGTTTTAAACAATGTTGATAAACATAATCAAAATCTAAAGCATCTAAATCTCTTTGAATTCCTTTAGAAATCAATTTACCTAACCGACTCATCCCTTCTTGTTTATAAAAACAATAATTCTTTGAGGAACAGTTATAACAAACATCTTCATATACATATCCTACATATTCTGATAAATGGGTTGTTTGTGATTCTTCTTTAAAGACTTGTGTTAATTGATTGAATAAAGAAGAAAAAGCTTCTGCTTTACTTTTTAGTTGTTCCTGATATGTTTTTTCTTTATAGTTTTTATCAATTGATAAAGCTTGTGTTTTTAATTGTGGAGAAAGTATAAATAAAAAGACAGGTACTAAGATAACAAATGCATAGTAATAATAATCATAGGTAATAAAGAATGGTAATATAATATGACATAGCATAAAAAATGATATAAAAAGATATTTATTTTTTGGTTGGATCATAAAGAAACAACCCATAGGAAGAATAAGAGATAATACTTCATCTTTGAGTGTTGGTGATATAAAAACAAAGATGATGGAAAGATATAAGATAATAGGCATGACTTTCTCTATTGATAAATAGTAAATAGAAAGCAATAAAAAATAACGAATAAATATCATGGTATAAGTTGTATTATATGGTATAAAGGCGATAAAGAGTGTACAGATTATAAGAATAAGTGATTGTAGTCTTTGGATTGTGATTACATTTTTATTTTGGTGAATAAGTAAAGGAATGATATTTTGATCTATGATTCCATTAAAAAATGTAAGTAATGTTAGAAAACTTATTTGAATAAGATTGTAATGATTTGCATAAAGAAACGGTAATAAAATCAAACTGATAACGATTGGTAAATATTTGGTTTTTAAAAGATGCGTAACATTAAGAAGTAAAAAAGTTAAAGTAACTGTTATAAAAACAGTTACTGTAAAGAAATCTTGTTGAAGAATGCTTAAGAAACTTATAATTGATAAATATCCTATAAAATAAAAGGTTCCACTTCCAAAGGCAACAATGAATAAAGGAAGGGTAAAAGGCAATGATGTTCCTTGTATTTTTGAATAATAAAAAATCATAGTTGTCATCAACAAGGTCAATGGTAAAATATAATGCATACGTTTTTGTTTGTTTTGTATAACTAAATCCATTTTATTTCCACCTCATAGACATTATATAGACTTCTTTTTAAATATTTTGTCACTAAAAAAAGACATCTTAAAATTGATGACTATTTGTTTTATACATATTCTTTTTTAATTGCACTTTAATTTAAAAGAGCACTTCATAAAGCGCTCTTTTGTTGATTGGGACTCCTCATGAAAGCCAAATATCACATTATTTTCTTAGCCCGTGCCAGGCTTTGGGGTTCAATCACCTTCACTTGGTTTGCCTATCTCAGACACATTGCTGAGGCAAGGCAGTAGAATCACCTAATTACAGCTACCTACCACACCCTAGAACTAATAAGCTGGTTCAACTCTATTTTTGGATATTTTATCCATTAATATTACCATTTTGAAAGAATACTCTTTCCTCACTATTACGTTAACATCAATGATATTCGTTTTCAATGTGAATAACTTATATTCTCTCTTTTATTTTATGCACATTTTTTATTTATTTAACATTTTTCGATATAAGACATCTTGATAAAACCATGATTTATGTATTCTATCAAAACCATGTCTTGTAAGTAGTTTAATTGAGCGATCATTATCTTCATAGACATGACATAAACAAATCTTAAAATGATATTCTTCATACATATATTGAAGAATTGCTTCTAAGGCTTCACTGGCATATCCTTTAGACCAATAAAGACTATCTAAAGTATACCCAAGGGTAAAAGTTGTATGTCCATCTATTTCTATAAAAAGATCACCAATAAGATAATTCTCATCTTTTAAATAGATTCCTAATTGATAATTACCTCTTTTTCCATGAAAAGGATGCTTTATACAATAAGTAATACGTTGTTTTGCTTTTTCTATTGGATATTCATCCCATGATTGATACTCAGCTACTTCTTCTTTATCACGATATTCGCTAAAGCGTGCTATATCTTGTAAAGATATAGCTTGTATTTTTATTCTATCTGCTTCTATCATCATTTTAAATTATAATAGATAAACAACATTCTATCTTTTCCATTAATATCTTTTATGATTTCAAAAGGATAATCTCCAAAGAATTCTTTGATTGCAGTTTCCATAAGCTCTCTTTGATCAAATCCCATTTCAAAAGCTAATAAAGCTTTATCATTTAATAAAGGTTTTACTTCTTTAAAAATCTTACGATAGAAATAAAGACCATCATTTCCTCCAAATAAAGCAACATGAGGTTCATTATCTTTTACCATTGCTTCAATATCTTGATCATTAGGAATATAAGGCGGATTAGAAACAAAGATATCTACTTTTTCATGTGTGTCTAATAAAGGTTGTAACATATCTCCATTTCTAAATTCTACATTTACGCCTAATGTTTTCGCATTATCTTGAGCGACAACTAAAGCTTCTTTAGAAATATCTGTCGCAATGACTTTTAAACGTGGTTCTTCTAAGGCAAGAGTAATCGCAATAGCCCCACTTCCTGTACCGACATCACATAAATGAATTTCTTTATAATCATTAAAGTAATCATCTATACGATATAAAATATTTTCTACTAATTCTTCTGTTTCATAACGAGGAATGAGGACATCTTCATTCACTTTAAAATCTCTACCAAAGAAACTTTCACAACCTTTAATATATTGAATAGGTTTTCCTTGATAATATTCTTCCATTCCTACTAGAAAAGCGTTTTCTAATTCGGGTTCTACTTCTTCATTCATCATTAAATAAAGTTCATGAGGTTCTTTCTTCGCAAGATGATAAAATAAGACTTTGGCAACATTGACATCTTTATGTTCATCATCTAATTTACTTTCGGCTTCCCTAATTAATTCTCTAACTGTTTTCATTATTTTTGTCCTTCTAATTTAAGACGTTGATCTTCATTGATTAAAGCAGTAATAATATCATCTAATTTACCTTCAATAATACGATCTAATTGTTGAATTGTAAGTCCAATACGATGATCTGTTACACGGTTTTGTGGATAATTATAAGTTCTGATTTTTTCAGCACGATCTCCAGTACCAACCTTCGATTTTCTTTCACTATCAATGGCTTCTGTTTGTTGAGATTGGAAGTAGTCATAAACACGCGCTACTAAAGCTTTCATTGCTTTATCACGGTTATCATGTTGAGAACGCCCATCTTGGCTTGTTGCCACAATTCCTGTAGGTAAGTGAGTGATACGAACAGCTGAATCTGTTTTGTTGATATGTTGTCCTCCTGCACCACTTGCACGATAAGTATCAATTCTTAAATCACTTTTATTGATTTGTACATCAACTTCTTCCATTTCTGGCATCACTAAAACTGTCGCAGTTGAAGTATGCACACGTCCTTGTGTTTCAGTCTTAGGCACACGTTGAACACGGTGTGATCCAGATTCGTATTTTAATTTACCATAAACACCATCGCCAATAACGTTGAATGAAATAAGTGAGAAGCCTCCAGCTTCTGATTCTTCAGCTTCCATAACTTCTACTTTCCATCCTTGGCTTTCTGCATATTTTACATACATTCTATATAAGTCACCTGCAAAGATATTTCCTTCATCTCCACCAGCAGCTCCACGGATTTCCATAATAACGTTTTTATTATCATTTGGATCTTTTGGAATTAATTCTAATTCTAATTTTTTGATGATTTCAGGCATTCTTTCTTCTAATTCATCTAATTCCATTTTTGCCATTTCTTTAATTTCAGGATCATTTTCCTTCATTAATTCTTTAGCACCATCAATGCCGTCTTTTACTTCTTTATATTCTTGAAACAAATCATAAGCTGCTTGTAAAGAAGCTTGTTCTTTTGTAACATCTGTCATTTTTTTAATGTCAGTTCCAATATCTGGATCCATTAACATATGACCTAATTCTTCATATCTATTTTCCATAGATACTAATCTATCTAACATACTTTCATTCATAGCTTCTACCTCCGTTAAATTTTTATACTCATAGCACAATAATAATACATGAAACAAATGATTTAAACAAGGAAAAATGGGCATTAATGCCCATTTGGAACTTGATCTAATAATTCTTTTTCTTTAACTAAATCTGCATATAATAAGTCACCCTGTAAAATAATCAAGAAAATAAGAGCACCCCAAATAGCACGATCTTTAAAATAAGCACATAAAACAGTTGAGAAAATAGCTCCTCCAATAAAACATAAAATCATACATAAATGTCTTAAAGAACGACTTAAATATTTCCTTTCATGTCTTTTTCTTAACCAACGTACAAAGAAACTTCCTGTTTGTCTAATATGATTTGTAACAAAAGTTGTTGCCATTCCTACCTTTTCTGCTTGTCTAAAAGTATTAAACTGCATTGCACAAATAAAGTTGATAGTTACTTGGAAGACCTGATCTGGAACACTGTTAGGAAGTAGTCCTAAAATAATAACAGTAATAATTTCAACGCCAATTAAAATAGTATCCCATCTTAGCTTTTTATACTTCTTTATTTTTAAAGCTAAATATTCTGAAACCATGGTTCCAATAAAATAAGAACTAATAGGAATCAATAAATAGGCCGCTCTTGACCAATCCATATTTCCCAAAGCCATCCCAAATAAAACAATATTCGCTGTTTGGGCATTACAAAAAACGCCACCTTTAACAGAAAAAGTATAAGCGCCAAAGAACCCACCTACGGTAATCAACAACAAGAAACAACGCCAACGCTCACATTCTAGAAAGCCTTCTTCTTTTTGTTCAAGTTCTTCTTCAACTTCTTCTAATTCATTTTCTAATTGTTCAACATTCTGTTCAACTTCTTCATAATTTTCCATATTTCTCACCGCGAATATTATAGTCCTACGATAAATTGTTATCAAGATAGAATTTCTTATTTATCGCCAATATATTTCGTAATAATTCTATTTTTCAAAACTTTAATTTCATACATCCCATTATCATATGTATTTCCTTTTTTATTAAAGGACTGAATTGCTTTTTCATAATGATAATAATGTGTTTTATTACTGTCCCATGAAATATTTGATTTTGTTTTTACTACTTTTTCATAATTTAAATTATCTCTTGTGTCATGTTCAGTTTTAATAATGACATATTTTAAAATTTCATCTTTATATTGTGGCTTTTTAATAAAAACATTCAATTGTGGATAATCACTGGTTGTATAGTCTACTTTCTTTTCATAATTTGTGATTTTTGTCTTAACAGTCCAGCTTTCAAAAAACGACTCATTATTTTGCATATTATTAGCTGGAAAAATCAATCCACAAAGAGCTATCGCTACAAATGCGGCAATAGCACTATTATATTTACTGTCCACAAAACGTGATAAAAACACACCAACGATACATACAAGTATCATATAAACAATAAATTTCAAATTAAAATGAAATACGGAATAACATAAATAAACGATTCCACTTATTAAAGTTATAACACTAAAAATAATTGTTAGATTATCTTTTAGTTTATTTATTTTCTTTAATCTATTTAAATCTTTATCCACCTTTAAAGCATAAAGAATAGAAAAATTTAAAATGGTAATAAAGAGTAATATGACTGCTAAAAAGATAAAAACGATTCCAAATCCAAAAGAACTTAAGCCCTCATAATAAAAAGCTGGTTCCCCAATCTCAATAAAGTCTTTAATAAATAATTTACCTAACCAAAATAAGAAAATCGCTAATATTGGGTAAATTAAATATCTTTTCTTTTTAAATTGATTAATTTTATTATTTTTATCAAAGACAAATTCAGTATTTAAATCAGGTGCTTCAACATTTTCATTTTCTAATACTTTAAACCCTTCAAATGAATTATCAACCTCATGATACCCTATTTCTTCCAATAAATCGTCATACTCATTAGATGCAGGTGTGTAATCTATTTGATACTTATAAGTATGTTCATCTTTTATAAAACGATAATAATAACCCACAAAATCTAAACGCCAACCATTTTTTGACATCTCATTAAAATAATCTTGTAATTCTTCATCTAAATACAAACTATTTCTTAAGACATATTTGTATTTCATAAGCTTATCCTCCTATTTGATCTAATAATGAAATTTGTTTAAGCATTCTTTCTTTTTCTTTTTGTAATTTCTTTTTCCCTAAATTTGTAATTTGATAAATCTTTTTATTATTTTCAACTTTAACAAGTTGGATATAACATTCTTTTTCAAATTTTGGTAATAAAGTATATAAAGTTCCAGCTCCTACAGTGATTTCCCCATTTGTTATTTTGGTAATTTCATTCATGATTTCATAACCATGCATCGGTTGATGTAAAACAAGTAATACATAATACATTTGTGGGGTTAATACTTCCATTTCTCTTTTTGGCATTTGTTTCATCTCCTATATCGTTTAACGATACTTTTTTCACTTCTATTATATATCGTTAAACGATATATAGCAATAAAAAAAACACATACCGAAGTATGTGCCTTTTCTTTGTTTATATTAAGGGGAGGTTTTCTTTTACACCCTTATAATAATATGTTAATGTTAATTTATTGTGAACTTTTTAGTCTTTTTTTAATTTTTATTGGTTTGTTGACCACTTCATGACAATGACGACATCTTGGTTCATAATGATCCACTGCTCCTACTAAAACAACAGGATCATCGAAAGATGCTGGTTTACCATCAACAAGTCTTTGTGTACGTGTTGCTGGTGAACCACATTTTGCACAAACAGCTGTAAGCTTTGTAACAAATTCTCCTCGTGTAAGAAGTTCTGGCATCACACCAAATGCTTCTCCTCTAAAGTCTTTATCAAGTCCTGCAACCATGACACGAACACCTTTATCTGCAAGATATTCACACACATCCACAATTTTTGAATCAAAGAATTGAACTTCATCGATGGCAACAACTTGTACATCATCTGTGACTTTATCTAAGATTTCTTCAGGATCATCAATTGCATAACAAGGAACTTTTCTTCCTGAATGAGAAGCAATTTCTATTTCTGAATAGCGATCATCTATTTTTGGTTTGAAAACAAGTATTTTTTGTTTAGCATAGGATAAAACATTAATACGACGAATTAATTCTTCTGTTTTACCCGCAAACATACATCCACATATAACTTCTATATATCCTTCACGATATTGGTGATACATTTTATTCTCTCCTAACCTCTTACATCTCTTACCCCTTGGCCACCACCATCTGGACCAATAGGCGCTAAATCACTAAAACGGCTGAAATTCTTTTCAAAGGCAAGATTGACTTCTCCCGTTGCCCCATTTCTGTGTTTAGCGATAATAATTTCTGTTAAACCATTATCTTCTTCCTCTTTACCTTCACTAGCTTTATAGTAGCCTTCACGATAAATAAAAGTAACGATATCGGCATCTTGTTCGATAGCTCCTGATTCACGTAAGTCGGACATCATCGGACGTTTATTAGGTCTTTGTTCAACAGAACGTGATAATTGTGATAAAGCAATAACAGGAACGTCTAATTCTCTGGCTAGCATTTTTAATTGTCTTGAAATATCTGAAACTTCTTGTTGTCTTGATTCACGATTATTGGAACTTCCAGTAATTAATTGAAGATAATCAATAACAATCAAACGTAAACCATGTTCTTGTTTTAATTTTCTACACTTTGCGACAATTTCATTGATTTTTACACCAGGTGTATCATCTATGTATAAATTACATTTACTGACTCTTTCAGCCGCTGCATAATATTTATTCGCATTTGTACGTAAAATTTCACCTGTTCGCATAGTAGAGCCTTCAATTCCTCCCATGGAACAGATAATTCTTTGTACTAACTGACTAGCAGGCATTTCTAATGAAAAGATAGCAACTGGTTCTTCGGCTTGATAAGCCACATTATGAGCAATATTTAAAGCAAAGGCAGTTTTTCCCATGGCAGGACGAGCCGCTAAAATAATTAAATCACCCTTTTGTAAACCAGAGGTAATTTTATCAAGATCTCTAAATTTCGTACGTATACCCGAAATATTTCCATCAATACTTTGTAGCTTATTTAAACGATCTGTTACTTCACGAATAACATGTTTAACATCTACGAATTCACCTGCATTACGATCTCGCGTAATGGCAAGCATGGTTTTTTCACTATCATCGATAAAACCATCAATATCTTCAATATCACCATAAGCCCCTTCCGCAATACGCGTTGTTTCATTAATGATTTTTCTTAAGATTGCTTTATTATGAATAATTTTTAAATAATATTCACTATGTGCTAAAGTAGGCACCGAATCACTTAAAACACGTAAGTACTCAACACCACCTACTTTATCTAATTGATTATGATCTAAAAGATAAGATGTGACGGTTGTCACATCAACAGGAATCATTTGTCTTGAAAGTTCACTCATCGCTGTAAATAAAAACTTATGCGATTCTTCATAAAAATCACTTTCCACACACTTATTTAAGATATCTTGGCAAACATCTTTAGAAATAAGCATAGCTCCTAAAAGTGAACGTTCTGCTTCTAAATCATGTGGGAAAACTCTAGGCATCTCTATCCCTCCTATTTTTCAGATAAGTGAACTCTAATTGTTGCAATAACTCCTTTATATAGTTCCACTTTTAAATTTGAATAACCTAACGCTCCAATTGGATGAGCATTGATGAATTTTCTTTTATCTACTCTAATATCATATTTTTCTCTTAATTGTTCAACAATATGTTTTGTTGAAACACTCCCAAATGTTTTTCCATCTTTACCAGATTTTAAAACAAATTCTAAAGTAATACCTTCAATTTTTTCTTTTAATGCTTCGGCATTCTTTTTATTTTCAATATCTTGTAATCTTGCTTCTTCTTTTTGTTGTTCTAAGATTTTTTTAGATGCAGGTGTTTCTTTTACTGCAAGTTTATTTTTAATTAAGAAGTTTTGTCCATATCCATCAGATACTGTCACAACATCTCCTTTTTTACCTACTTTTCTAACATCTTCTAATAAAACTACTTTCATCCTTTTTACCCTCTTTCATCCAAATATTGATCAATCGCTTCTTCAAGCTTATTGATTGTTTCTTTTATACTCTTTTCTTCAACTTGACAAGCGGCCATTGAAAAATGACCTCCGCCCCCTAATTTTTCCATAATAAGTTGAACATTAATACCCGTTTTTGATCTTGCTGAAATCGCAATCTTATCTTTATCAACACGTCCTACAACGAATACCGCCTTAATTTCTGAAATATTTAATAACTCATTTCCAACTTTTGCAAGAAGTGGTCGTGTATGAATATCTTCTTCATTTCCATAAGCAATAAGTGCATCATTACCAAAACGATAAGCATTGGCAGATATATTCATCTTTTCTAAAGTTGTCTTATAATCATCTTGTAAGATTTCATAAGCTTTAGAAACATTTGCTTGCATTTCTTTTAACTTAGAAGCCACTTGGAATGTTCTTGAACCCACATGGGTTCTAAAATAGTTTGTATCAATTAACATTCCCGCATACATGACAGTTGCTTCCATTGGTAAAACTTCTATTTCTACTCTTTGATATTCAAAAAGTTCAACAATAAGTTCTACTGTCGATGAAGCAGCTGGTTCTAGATATGTTAAAATCGGTGAATCCATAAAATCTTCCCCTCGACGATGGTGATCGATAACCACGACTTTATCTGCTTTGTCAATAACTTCTTCACTAATCGCAAGAGTTGGTTTATGATTATCCACACAAATCAAAAGTGTTTCTTCATTTATTAAATCCATTGCTTTCATTGGTGAAATAATAGATCCTTTATACATATCTTCTTTCATCAACTTACGTGCAATATTTCCTGTTTTTTCTTCCAAGGAGTTTTCATCTAAAATAACACAAGCTTTTTTTTCAAAAGCATCCACAAACTTTTTAATGGCAAGTGATGCTCCAAATGAATCTAAATCAGATTGTTTATGTCCCATTACAAGCACATTTTCACTTTGTTTAATTAAACTCGCAAGTGTTTGTGAAATAACACGTGCTCTTACACGATTCGCTTTTTCACTATTTTCACTATTACCACCAAAATAACGAATTTCTTCATCTAATGTTTTAACTGCAACTTGGTCTCCACCTCTTGAATAAGATAAAGAAATGGCACTAAAAGCAAGTTCATCGAGTTCTCTTAAAACCTTTGAGCCTCTACCAATCCCTATAGATAAAGACATTACGGCACCAATTTCTTCCATTTTCGTTTTAAATTCATCTAAAATACTAAAATGAACTTCAACTTGTTTACGATAAATTCTTTCATTGAAAATAGCTAAATAACCATCTTCTTTATATCTTTTTAAAATAATTCCATTATCTTTTGCCCAATCAAAAATCATTTGTCTTGATGTTGTTTCAATCATAACTGATTTTTGTTCATCGGCATACTCAATTGAATCATCATAATTATCAATTGTAAGATAAGCTACGCAAAGTTGTTGATCTGTATATTCTTTTTGAATTGTCGTAAGATCTGTGACATCTTTCAAATAAAGTAAACGTGTTGCTTTTGAATTATAAACTTCATATCTTCTTGAATTGATATCAATTGTACGTACGTCATCATCTTCAAATAATGTAGCAAGCAAGGGTTGCCATTCGAGTAATTTCTTGCCTACAACACGTAAACCAAGTTCATAAAGTAAATCACTGACCCATTCAATATTTCTATTTTCATCATATTTAATAAGCCCAATACCACCAAAAATCAAAGCATTTTTAGCTTCAGCGTGTAAAGCATCTTGAACACTATAATTACTTTCAACAATGGTTTGATGAATATAGTATATTGCTATACTACATAAAATATTCTTTATAAATATATAAACCATTAATGCAAAAGCAATGGTACTTGGAAAAAACATATAGACTAATAAAGAGATTACAACTTCAACGGTCAATAAAACAATGACCATATTTCTAAATTGCATCAACTTTTTGATCATACAACAACCCCCTCTTTATTACTTTATATTATACACGAATCAAATATTATTTCATCCTGTTATTTTTATTCATTCTTAAAATAAAGATATTTGTATATACTTTAATAATATAAACTTCTGAAAAAGATAATACGAGCCATAAAATAATAAACGTACTATTCATTAAAAAATCACTCTTTAAAAAAGGTAAAACACTCACAATACTTTGATAAATTTCTTTTGTATCTTGAAATGTATTAAGTCCGAGTAACGAACCTAATAAAAATAAAATAATAAAATTTTTAAAAGCACTGTATCCTCTTAAAACCCACTTTGTTTGTTTAACATCATGTCTTTGACAATAAATATATAAAATACCCAAAGGTAATGTAAAAAACGAGTACAAAGTAAAAAAGAGTTCTCCCGTCATAAATAAAACGACCGTACTTGTAAGCCATACTAAAAACGCCATCTTTTCATTAAAACGAAATGTATAATAGGCAAGTGCTACCGTCATCAAATATATAAACAAGATATCAAACATTGTTCCTGTATAGACATTGATAACCGATAAAACACCAAAGACAGCAGCCATCAAAGCTCCTGTAACCATTTGTTTTGTCTTTTCTCTATTCATTTTATCACCTTGTTTATCATACAACTTTATTTCATTTATGTCACTTATATAGATAAAAAGAGATTCCTAGGAATCTCTAATCTTCAAATAAGCAAGAACCATTTGTTTCAATAACATGTTTATACCAATCAAATGATTTTTTCTTATATCTTTTATAAGTACCATTACCTAAATCATCAGCATCGACATAAATAAATCCATAACGTTTAGACATTTGTTTCGTACTTTCAGAAACTAAGTCAATACATCCCCAAGATGTATAACCCATTAAATCAACTCCATCTTCATAGATTGCATTATACATTTCTCTAAAATGAGCATCAAAATAATCAATACGATATTGATCATCAACTGTACCATTAACAAGTTCATCTTTTGCTCCCAAACCATTTTCAACAATAAATAATGGTTTTCTATAACGATCATAGAGATCAACTAAAGAAACTCTTAAACCAATAGGATCAATTTGCCATCCCCAATCAGAGCTTGGAATATATGGATTTTTAATCGCAATATTTGTATTAGCTGCTGTTTTCTTTAATCCCGCATCATCTTTAGCCACACAACTTGATGAATAATAACTGAATGATACGAAATCTACTGGATATTTTTTCATGATTTCTAAATCATGTTCTTCCATTTTAATATTTAAACCTTCATTTTTAAATTTAGTTAATAAATAAGCTGGATATTCTCCAAAGACTTGTGTATCGCTATAACAATACGTACTTCTCATATCTTGTTGTGCTTGTAAAACATCTTCTGGTTTACATGTATATGGATAATACGTTAACTTAGTAAGCATACATCCGACTTTACAATCAGGATTTTTTTCATGAGCAATCTTTGTTGCAAGAGCACTCGCCACAAATTGATGATGCATTGCTTGGAAAATAACTTCAGTAAAGTTCTTTCCTTCAAAACGGTCTCTTACTAGTCCTCCTGTTGTATAAGGATGTCTAATCATGGAATCCACTTCATTGAAAGTCAACCAATATTTAACTTTATCTTTATAACGATCAGTAATGACATCAACATATTTAATGAACATATCAATAACTTCTCTGTCATACCATCCATCATAATTTAAAACAAGATTGATTGGTGGTTCATAATGGGACATTGTAACTAATGGTTCAATACCATATTTATGACATTCATCAAAAACATCATCATAGAATTTTAAACCTTCTTCATTTGGTTCTTTGTCATCCCCATTTGGAAAAATTCGTGACCATGCAATTGAAAGTCTAAATACTTTAAATCCCATTTCTGCGAATAATTTGATATCTTCTTTATAATGATGATAACCATCTGAACCATGTCTTTTCGGATAAAGACTTGTATCATCACTTTTCATAGCTTTTAAAATTTCTTCTGTTGAAATTTCATTTTGTTTAGCATAATCTTGAACATCTATATCTAAATGATGGCGAGCACAATCGGAAACAGAAACTCCTTTTCCTCCTTCATTCCATCCACCTTCATATTGGTTAGCGGCAACAGCGCCTCCCCATAAAAATCCCTTTGGAAACTTTTTCATCTTTATATCCTCCGCTTTTCTCTAACATCATCTTAACACCTTATATAAAAAAAGCATGATTATTTCATTTAATGAAAATAATCATACTTACTCATTAATCATGTATTTTTTTAGCTAAACACATTTCCACAAATTCAACATCAAAATGTTTAGCTCTTGATCCTGAATAACCCATATTTAATGATGAGATTTGTTTCATTTCTTCTTCATTTAATTCAAAATCAAAGATATCTATATTTTCTTTAATTCTTTCTACATGTGTTGACTTTGGAACAACAACAACGCCTCTTTGTACATTCCATCTAAGTAAGACTTGTCCTACTGATTTATTATATTTAGCTGCAATTCCTTTTAACATTTCATCTTCAAATGGGTTATATCTTCCTCCACCTAGTGGTGCCCATGCTTCAGGAATAACATCATAATATTTCATTGTTTCTATTGCTTTTTCTTGTGTATAGTATGGATGAAGTTCTACTTGATTGACCATTGGTTTGATTTCTACTGTATTTACAAAATTGACAAGAACATGTGCATAGAAGTTAGAAACACCGATTGCTTTTAATTTTCCTTCTTTATACGCATCTTCCATAGCTCTCCATGCACTAAAGTAATCACCCATCGCTTGATGTAAAAGATATAAATCCAAATAACCCAAACCGCTTTTTTCAATCGATGCATCAATTGCTTTCTTTGCAGTTTCATAGTTTTTCATATCTTGTACCCACATCTTAGAAGTAATAAATAAATCTTTTCTAGTACAAACACCTTCTTCAATAGCACGTTTAACACCTGCACCAACCGCATCTTCATTGGTATAAGAAGCTGCTGTATCAATTAAACGATATCCTGCTTTAATTGCTTGATATACTGATTCTTCACATTCTTTTTTATCTGGTACTCTAAAGACACCAAAACCTACTATAGGCATTTTTAACCCATTATTTAATGTTTGATATTCCATTGTATTTCCCTCTTTTCTTACTTTTATTTTGAGATAAAAGTAAGAAAATGTACAATATTGATTTTGCATTCTACTATGTTTTTTTCGCATAGAAAAAACTTGGTTTTACCCAAGTTTTAACTTTCTTCAATGACACCCATTAATTCTAATAAACGATTTAAATCTTGAGTATCTGTATATTTAATAGTAATTGATTTATCATCCACTTTAATACGTGTACGATATTTTTTTCTAAGTAAACCTTCTACATATTGATATTCTTTAGGTTTTTCTACTTTTGGTTTATTTTTTCTTGCTTCTTGTAGTTCAAAACCTTTTACAATATTTTCAACATCTCTTACTGAAAGTTTTTCATCAATGACTCTTTTCGCAATTCTTAATGCCTTTTCTTTATCTAAAGTAATAAGTGCACGCGCATGTCCCATTGATAAGGAACCATCTAAAACATATTCTTGAATTTTTTCTGGTAAGTTTAAAAGTCTTAATGTATTCGTAATATGTGTTCTCGATTTACCTATTCTATTAGCGAGTTCATTTTGTGTTAAATGAAGCTTTTCCATCATTGTGTGATAAGCTTGTGCTTCTTCAATTGCATTTAAATCTTCTCTTTGAATATTTTCAAGCAAGGCAATTTCCATCATTTGTTGATCAGTAAAATCAACAATGATTGCTGGGACTTCGTCAAGTTCCGCAATTTTTGCCGCACGACATCTTCTTTCACCAGCAACAATTTCATAACCTTGAACTGATTTCTTTAAGATAACTGGTTGGAAAATACCATGTTCTTTAATTGATAAAGCCAGTTCATTTAAAGCTTGTTCATCAAATACTTTTCTTGGTTGATAAGGGTTTGGACGAATTTCATCAAGCTTGATTTTTTCTTGATTACTTTCAGGTGTATTGTTTTCAATATCATCAATAAGTGAAGTAATATCTCCACCAAAGATTGCATCTAATCCCTTATTTAACTTTTTCTTTTTCTCAGCCATTTCTACTTAACACTTCCTTTGCCAGTTCTTTATAGGCTTGTGCTCCTACGGAAGAACTATCATAATCAAAAATACAAATTCCTGCACTTGGTGCTTCTGATAATTTAATATTTCTTGGAATTACTGTTTTATACACTTTTTCTTTGAAGTATTTTCTAACTTCTTGAGAAACTTCTAAACCTAAGTTTGTTCTTTGATCTAACATTGTAAGTAATAAACCTTCAATAGAAAGTTTTTTATTAAAATGATTTTGAGTTAATTTGATTGTATTTAATAATTGTGTTAACCCTTCAAGTGCATAATATTCACATTGTACTGGAATAAGTACCGTATCACATGAAGTTAAAGCATTGGTATTTAATAAACCAAGTGCTGGTGGACAATCAATAAATACATAATCATAATAATCTTTTACTTTATCTAACGCTTGTTTTAGTCGAACTTCTCTTCCTTGTTTTACATGCGCTAATTCTAAATCGATTCCTGCAAGATCAATTTCCCCCGGCGCAACATCTAAATTTTCAATATAAGAATGTTGAATTACTTTTTCTAAACCTACTTCTCCTGTTAAAACATGATAAGTTGATAATTCGATATAATCTCTATTGATTCCTATTCCTTGTGTTGCATTGGCTTGAGGATCCATATCTATTAATAAGATTTTGTACTTCATCTTCGCAAGTGCAGCAGCTAAATTAACGCTTGTTGTTGTTTTACCTACACCACCTTTTTGGTTGGTAATTGCGATAACCTTTGTCATCTTTACACCCCTTTACACCCAATTTTTTGTCCTAATAAAACTCTCGTTTCTACATTTTCACGAGAATTGTTTATAATATCATCATCTACTTTGACAGTATCTTTCTTAAAAATCAAGACAACTGTTGATCCACCAAATTCAAAATAACCTTTTTCTTTTCCTTTAGAAGCAATTTGATGATTATAATTGACAATCTTACCAACCATCATTGCCCCCACTTCCATTTGAATCATTTTTCCAAAGTTCTTTGAATCAATCACAGTATACTCTCTACTATTCATTTTATAAATAGGGTAGTAATCATTTGCAATCGGATTTACCGTATGAAAAATTCCTTTAATTTTTTTATGTCCTACAATTTGACCATCATCTACATAACTGTAACGATGATAATCATCAACCGCCAAACGAAAAACCAAACATACTCCACCATCATATTCGTTTGCAAGCTGTTGATCTTGTAATAAATCTTTTAATTGATATTTGGTATCTTTGATTTCTAAAATTGTTTCTTCATTTATTGGATAATAAGTAAGCTTACTATCCGCTGGTGCCATTAAAATAGAATCACTTTTATCAAATGGTCTTTTTCCTTCTTTAATTCTTCTTGTAAAGAAATCATTGTAGCTTTTATATTTCTTTTCTTCATATTGTCTCATATCAATGGAATTATTTTTAACAAAAGAAGAAATGCTTGTTTTTGATAAAGGAGATGACATATAAAATCCACCTAAATATGTAATAAATGGTGAAACCAAGATTTTTAAAGCACATCTACCAATAGATGTGCTATAGAGTTTTTTTAATAATTGATTTTGTCCTTCTAATTCTCTAACAACTTGCCCTTGACGATCTTTAATCATGAAAAACACACAATTTGCACAAGTTCAACGACAACTAAAATGCCGAGTGCAATAAGTCCTTTCCCTTTTAATTTTGGAACTTTAAAATCAACGATAAATAAAATTCCCGTAATTAACATCAAAGTACCATATAAATAATCCAACCCAAAAATAACATACCTTAAAGCAAATGCAAAAGGTAAAATAAAGGCAGAAGTTGTGACTGGTAACCCTTGATAATATTTTCTTTTCTCTGTTGTTTGTTGCTGTCTAGTTTCTTCAGTTACATTAAAATAAGCTAAACGGATAACAGCTGCAAGTACATAAAGTATTTCAATTGCAAGCCATCCAACTGAAGATAGTCCTAAATTATATCCTAGTATCGCAGGGAAAACACCAAAAGAAATTAAATCACATAAAGAATCGATTTGAATCCCAAATTTCTTTTCTTCTTCTGTACGATTTTTTTTACTTCTAGCAACCATTCCATCAAATGTATCACAAACACCACACATCATTAAACAGATAAATGACCATTGGTATGCACCTATCACCGATAGATGGATTCCTACCATCGCAAACACTAAAGATAAGTATGTAAGAATGACAGTATAACTATAAAATCCTATCATATTCTACTCCCTCTATAATTAACGAACCCATTATAGCATAATTTTAGCTAATAATGTAGTTTATTTCGTTTATATCGTATTATTCATGTTTTTGAAATTCTCGATTCACATTTAAATCTTTATATAAAACCACTTCATGTCTTTTTAAACTTTCTGGTACATCAATAATTCTTTGATTTGAAGAACCTCTAAATTTCAAACTTAAATCTTTTAATTCTTCAACAAACTTTCCATCAACAAGAACATCGATATAAGATAAAAGCTCATCGGTTACTTCACATCTTGCTCTACTTTCTTGTAAAAGTTCTCGGTCAAAAAGATAGCCTGTATAACACCAAATATCTTTTTGAGGATATGTTTCTTTGACTCTTCTAACAAAAGAAACAAGCGCTCTTTGATTACTTGGTTCCATTGGTTCTCCTCCTAAAAGAGATAATCCTGTAATATGTTCTGGTTTTAAATAATCAATAATTAAATCTTCTACTTCCTTCGTAAATTCTTTTCCATATTTAAAATCCCATGTCATTTGATTAAAACAATTCTTACAATGATGTGTACATCCTGAAACAAACAAAGACACGCGGACTCCTAATCCATTGGCAATATCAAAATTCTTAATCTCTGCATAATTCATATCTTTTCCTCTTTTCTTAAGAATCTTATCATATTTCTTTCATTATAAAAAGGAAACTAACTGATTCCTCGACTTTGTACTAAATCATGAATGTTTCCTTTATAAAGCCATTCTAATTCTTCAAACAATAAATAATCTGAAGGTTTCATTAAACTTGGCATTTTAGGTAATTCAAGAATTTGGCTATGTGCTAAAATTTCACTGACAAATTCTGAACAAAAATAATAATGATGACGTCGATAAGCTAATTCAAAATGACATAAAACAAGACCCATCAAATTATATTTATAATCTCCTTCATCTTCTAATATTTTATTCAAAAGAGCTTTAGCTTTATTATATTTATCTTCTGTTACTTTTATACGATATAAAGCACACGGAATAGAACTATTTTTAAGATAAAAACCACTAATCAAAGATTCATTTTTAATTCCTGCTGGTAAAGGCGTATAAGTATACTTACGAGCACAGCTATACATAGGTTGTAAACTTTCTTCAAAAGAAATCGAAATATGCGTGTAGTCATCCTGTGTCATATAATAGATAGCTTTTGAAACAAATGAATTTGATTTAGTGAGTAATAGATAAATTGTTTTCATAGTCTCTCCTTTATTAAACCAACTTTCATTATGTCACAAATACTCTAAATTATCGACAAATTTATATAAATTTATTATTCTATCATTTTTTTATTTATCTTTTCTTGTAATGTTTCTAATGGACAAATGATAATTATAATTGAACTATCAATAGAATACATATAAAAAGACCATCTCTGGTCTTTTTATAGCTTCATTATTTTTTCCATAATCCATGAAGATTACAGTAAGCATACACTTCTTCTACTTCTTCACCTTCTAAGATTTTAAAATCAACACTTGGTTTTTCTCCTGGTTTTAGATATTTTCTTTGAATACCTTTATCTGTTTTTAAAGAAACCCATTCAATCCAATGTTCTGCTGTCATTGGATGTTCAACTTCTCCAATAAATACATGAACGGTATCACCTTCCACTGTATAAACAGGAATATGTTTTTCAAATGCAGCATCTTCAATCCCTACTTGAAGCTCTTTCATAACTTCGCCACAACATACCACAGGGACTCCTTTATCTTCTACTTTTTCAATCACATTTCCACAGTGTTTACAAATATAAAATTTTTGATTCATAGCCTTTTCCTCTCTTCTATAAGTAGTAATTATTCCTATTTATAATATAAACTATTTTTCTCTATTAAGCAAACAATATGCATCTAATAACAATCCCAATTATAGCGAACATGACTAAAATCTTTATTTTTTAAATCTTCTTTTGAAATAAAGAAATTACCGACACCTGAATCTCCCCATAAGATATGATCTTGTGAATCAAGTTGAAATAACAATACTTCATTATTATCTTCTTGACGAGGATCATATTGTGTGAAGAAAGGATAGCCTCCTATTTGACAAGGAATCAAGGTAAATAAATCATTTAATTCATCCATTACCTCATCATCTTGCATGACTTCTTTTAAGTTTTCATCTAAATAAGTATCAACAACTTCATCAAAGTGAATATCATTCATTGTGATGACTTGTTTATCTAAATGATCCTTTAATAAAAAAGTTGTATCTTTTTCTAACGGAAGTTCTGTATCTTCGCTATATTGAAACTTATAAACACATGATTCATCTACTAATTTTGGTACTTCTTCTAAATAACGTAAACACCACCCTGATTGACTATATTCATTATCAAAGTCTAATCCATAAACGCCATCATCTCCACTAATAAAGATTTGAAGCAATCCTTTTTCTGGAAAATCTTTTATATGAGGTATTTGTTCAAAATTTATTTGTGCTAATAAATATAAAGGTGCTCCCGTTTTTTGATTTACTGGAAGATTTTGATCTCTAGGCACATAATAAGCACCACCTACTTTACTATCAAAGATATGTGTTTCTTTTTCTTCTAATTCAAAGCGTATATAATCTACTTCACTTACTGCTTTTAATCTTTGATAGATTCTTTTGGCAGGTTTTTCTTCTTTATATTCTTCTTGTTTATTATTTTCTTTTTTTAATAGTTTGTCTAAAAATCCCACAACAATCCCTCCTTTATATTATTGTATCAATTAATTAATATTTAAAAAGAAAAAACTTATTTTCTAGTGAATATATATGTTGAAGGAGATTCAACATATATACTATATAAAAATAATATTAGGAGGACTTTTATGAAATGTCCTCTATTCAAAAAAATTTCTTTATTATTCGATAAAAGAAAACAAAATCTTTTCGTTGATGATTTAACATATCAAAGAATACGATCTCAAGTCTTTAAATTATCCTAAGAAATATTAAAATGGATATACTTTTTATATTGACTTAGATAATGATTTATATGAAGTTTATATTAAAAATCATGAACCTATCATCCATAATAAAATCAGTAATTATGAAAAATGGTTAGATAGATTGGGGAATGAATTAGGAGGCAAAAAAACATAAAAAACAAATGAAACTCAACGAAAAATAATTCATTTATTGAATGATCTTGGCATTGATCGTATCAGCATGGCTGGAATTATGGGAACATTAGAGCAAGAAAACTTAAACGAAAATACTTTTTTAAATTTCATTGAAAATAAAGTTTCTCTTACTATCGAAGATTGTGCAGACCAAATATGGTATATGCGAGGATGTTAAAAACAAATACGAAAAAAGCTCATAAACACTATGTTTTCTAGCATTTATGAGCTTTATTTTTTATAAGTAATTATACTCTTTAAAATTATTCACCAACGTATGGTAATAATCCCATTTGTCTAGCACGTTTGATAGCTACTGCTAATTGTCTTTGATATTTAGCAGAAGTTCCAGTTACACGTCTAGGAATGATTTTACCGTTAGCTGAAACAAATCTTTTTAATAAATCAACATCTTTGTAATCGATGTAAGTAATTTTGTTTTTTGTAAAATAACAAACTTTTCTTCTACCCATTCTTTGTCTTTTAAAAGCCATGTTCTTATACTCCTTTTCTAAAATTGAATATCGTCTTCCATGATATTATATGAATTATCAAAATCACTTTCTAATTCAACTGTTTGCATATCTTGGAAATTATTTGTTTGTGGTTGAGCTGGTTGAGAATATTGATCCATTGGTTTTTGATTCATCATACCTTGATTCATCGAACTTTGGTTTCTTTCTCTTTGTGCTCTTGTTTCTAAAAATTGAACAGAATCACAAACAACTTCAGTAACATAAACACGTTGACCTTGTGCATTGTCATAAGTTCTTGAGCGAAGTCTACCTTCAACCCCTACTAAAGAACCTTTTGAACAATATTGTGCAACGTTTTCAGCAACTTTGTTCCAAACCACACATGAAATGTAGTCTGCTTGTTGTCCATCTGCAGAGTTATAGTTACGATTTAACGCTAACGTAAAACTTGTTACTGCAGCCCCGCTTCCAGTTCTTCTAAGTTCTGGATCACGAGTCATTCTACCAACCATAACAACTCTATTAATCATCGTTAAACGCCTCCTAATTATTTACGAAGAGTTAAGTGACGTAATACTGATGCGTTGATTCTTGATAAACGTTCGAATTCTGCGATTTCAGCTGGTGCACAAGTTGCATCTACTACAACATAGTAACCTTTTGTGTAATCTTTAATTTCATAAGCGAAATCACGTAATCCCCATTCATTGACATTATCAACTGAACCACCGTTAACAGTTAAGATTGATTTGAAGTTTTCAATTAAAGTATTTCTAGCTTCTTCTTCAACATCAGGTTTTACAATAAACATAATTTCATATTTATTCATCTCTTTTACCTCCTATGGTCTTTTGGCTTACTTCTTGGTAAGCAGGCAGTAAAATAATTTACTTGCTCGTCTATTATAGACTATTGTTTCTATTTATGCAATAAAAATCAAACATTTTTGTATGATTTATCCCCTTTATAAGCCTCTTTTTTACATATTCTATAAAGAGGTGATTATTGTGGATTATATTCTGTTTATCATATGGCTTATTTTTATGATTTTAGCTCATTATCTTTTTAAAAATGAAATCAATTATCTAAAAAGAAAACTTACTCTTTTATTTAAGTATTCCCCTTATTTCAAAGATTCCATCAAGAAAATGATTAAAACCTTTTTATATACTTCTTTTACTTTAATTGTTGGAAATACTTTTGAACATCTTGATTTATGGGTTGATTTCTTTTTTGTATCTATTTGGTTTATCTTTGATGAAAAAGAAAATATAACAATTGAAAATAAAAAAGAAACAATACCTTCTCTAATTGGTATTGTCCTTGGTATCTTAATCCAATACTTTATATGACCTTACTTTCACATTTTGAATATCTTTATTCTTAACATCCAATTTCCCTTCATAATAAATATAAATACGATTTCCCTTTTTTAATCCTTTATTAGAATCTATGACTCCCGCAATCGAAATTAAATATTGTTGATGTTCATTATTTTCAATAAGCAATGTTTCATCACCTACATTTTTAATCGTTCCTACCATTGTTTCATATTGACTTAAATCAATTTCTTGATCATCACAAAAATGAAAATAACAAAATATTCCTAAACCAACAACAAGTATACCTATTACGAATCTTAAAATATGTTTTTTTCTTCTAATATGTTTTCCTGTCATTTTAAATCTTCCTGAGTAGTAATCTTTAAATTACCATAATCTCCTAACACTACTTTAATTTCTTTATCAATATATCTTTCAAAAAGCTGACTGTCATCTGTTGCTACAAAACCTTCATCTTTTGCTTTTTGATAAGCTATTTTAATATCTTCACTTTTAAAGACTTGTGGTGTTTGTGCTTGCATTAAAGTTTCTCTTTTTAATGTTTTGACCACAATTCCATCTTTTACCTCTTTGATCGTATCTTTACAAGGAACCATCAATAATCCTGCTGAATAGTCTTTTAGACATTCTACTAAATCATCAATACTTTCTTTGTTTACATAAGGTCTTGCCCCATCATGAATAAAAACATAATCTTCTTTAACCTTTTGTAATCCTTCATATACACTATCTTGTCTTTCTTGTCCACCAAAAACATATTCAATTCTTGAATCACTGACTAATTTTTTAATATCCTCTATTTCATTTTCTTTAGTAACAACAATAATTTGTTTACATTTAGTATCCTCTAAAAAATGAGAAATATTCATTTCATAAACTGTTTGATAATTGATTTTATAAAAGATCTTATTATATTTTAAACCTGTTCTTTTGCCACTTCCTGCACATAAAAGAATTAAACTATAGTTCATGCTTTTCACCTCATGATTATTTTATCACACTGTGATAAAATAATAAAATTTACAAGGATATTTATAAAAATATGATATAATCATGTTTAGACAAAGGAGAATTATATGAATACAACACTTATTATTATGGCGGCTGGAATTGGTTCACGCTATGGAAAAGGAATTAAACAACTAGCGAAAATCGGTCCTCATGATGAAATCATTATGGATTATTCCATTTATGATGCTCTTGAAGCTGGTTTTAATAAAGTCGTTTTTATTATTAGAAAAGACATCGAAAAAGAATTTAAAGAAATTATTGGTAATCGCATTGAAAAACACATTCAAGTTGAATATGTTTTCCAAGAAATTAATAATGTTCCTGAAGGATGTAGTGTACCTACAGGAAGAGTAAAACCTTGGGGAACTGGTCAAGCAATCTTAGCTTGTAAAGGGATCGTTAATGAACCATTTGTGATTATTAATGCTGATGATTATTATGGAAAAGTTGCTTTTAAAAAGCTTCATGATTTTTTAATTGAAGATAGTCATAAAAATAGTGAATTTACCATGGCCATGGCTGGTTTTATCTTAAAAAATACTTTAAGTGATAATGGAACAGTTACTCGTGGTATTTGTGTAGAAGATGAAGCGGGTTATTTACATAGAGTGATTGAAACTAAAGGGATTATTAGAAACAATCAAGGAACAATTGATTGTGATACAGAAGAAAGCAAAGACATCATTCAAGAAAATAACCGCGTTTCGATGAATATGTGGGCTGGTTATCCTTGTTTTATTGATTATCTTGAAAATGGTTTTAAAGAATTCTTATTAGATGATAGTGGAGATGAACTTACTAAAGAATATTTATTACCTATTATTGTTGATCAATTAATTAAAACAAACAGAGCTTCAGTAAAAGTATTAGAAACAACTGATAAATGGTTTGGTGTTACTTATCCAGAAGATAAGCAGATAGTCCAAGATTCTATTAATGAACTTATTGAACAAGGTATTTATCCAGAAAAATTATGGAAATAAAAAGTCTAGCTTAAAGTTAGACTTTTTCATTACCATAAATCATCGGTACAACACGATTATTACCTAAAAAAACAGAAAGTACATCTTCTTTCATATCCAATCCACTATAAATAAAATCCACAAGTTTCTCAATATCTACTTGTAAAACAGCAATCTTTTGATTTTGATGATAATCAAATTCTATAACCGCACATTGTCTTATAATTCCCCATTTTGTATCCTTTGTATCTCCTAGATAATCAGGTAACACAAGAAAATTATAAACACCTACATTCGTCTCATTTTCCTTTTCATAAATACGCTGAAATTGTTCCTGATAGAAAAATTGTTTATAAATATCTAGGTTTCTTGGTAAATAGTAAGCTTCTTTTTCATAATCCCATCCATAATATTTAGCATCAAGTATACAACAACTTTTTTGTGGTCTTTCATATTTAGGATTTTCTAGGATTCTTTCACAAACAATATCTGGGATATTCTTTTTATTTTGATTGATAAAAACACTTTCTCTTTCTTTGACAATTTGTTTTTGTTTATGATCTCTTTTTTGTTTGCCTATCGCATTCCAATGATAAGTATTATATTTTGTATCATTAATATTTATTTCTTTATCTAATAATTGACTATTAAAAAGAACATCGCCTTTTTGAATACTTATTTGATTATGAAAGAATTCTCCTATCATCCATTCAAAAACCATTTCAAATTTAAAAGTGATGATTTCTTGAGTCATTGTTGTTGTTTTATTTTCTTTGATTGCTTGATTACACCAATATTCAATAAACCCATTCTTATCTATAAAATCACATTTTTTTTCATTAGCCATAAAATATAAATCAAATAATCTTGCATATTTATAAAGTAACGTTTCTTTATCAACATCCTCTTTAATAATAACTGATTTTGGTAAAGATAAAATCAAACGATTTTTATCAAAAAGAATACCTACAAAATTACTTATATATATCCATTCCTTTGTTTCTTTACCCATATTTCTTCTAAAAAGAGATTCTTTCACATTCTCTATTACATCTCGATACTTATTATAATCAACGCCTTTACCATCTTGTATTAATTCTATTTCCATTTTTTTACCCTCTACTTAACATAAGCATATCTCTATTAAAGAAAAGATGTCAAACAAAAAAGCTTTTGCTTGCGCAAAAACTTTTAACAAAGATTTAAAACATCATCAATTAAACCAAAGTGAACAAATGCTTTGTAGATACCATCTTTATCCACATCATCTGTCACATAATCTGCCATTGCTTTGATTTCATCGCCACCACTATTAACAGCAACACCAACATTACAATATTCAAGCATTGGAATATCTACTTTAGCATCACCAAAAGCAAAGGTATCTTCTAATGAAGCTCCTAAATATTTTAATAATTCATCAATAGCATGGGCTTTATCAATACCTTTAACACCTAAATCACCAAATAAAGCAATTTCATCAGCACCACCCCAAGTACCAGGTTTTAAATCAGGAAATTCTTTAATTGAATCCAAATGGTCTTGATAACTATTTAAAATAAAGCTAACTTTATTACAATCATCACGATATAATTCTCCTCCATAAATCATTTCAGAAAAGACTGTACACACTGTTTGTTCACTTGCGTTTTCTTTTCCTTTTCTTTGACAATAAACTTTAATTACTGGATTTCCTTTTTCTTCAAAATTTTTAGAAGTAAATAAACCATTATTACTTTCTAAATAAAATTCTAAGTTTCTCGAATGACACCAATCTACAATATGTTTACATTGTTCAAGTGTAATTAATTGATACATGACAACAGTATCTTTATCTTTAACATAAGAACCATTTCCACCAATCATCCCATCTAAACCAATATTCCAAATATATACATGATGTCCATTTTTTCTTGCTTCTTTGATTGCTATATCAGCTGAAGCAGGTAATTTGTTTTCATAATCTAATAATGTTCCATCGACATCAATAAAAATAATTTTACCCATTATTGTTTTCCTAAAATAAATTTTTCAATATAATTTCCAATATCATCATGATCATTATCATCGGTAATATAATCCGCCACACTTTTTGTTTTATCACTACCATTCACCATAACAACACCAATACCAGCATTTAAGGTCATATCATAGTCATTATCAGCATCCCCAAAAGTCACAATTTCTTTTAGATCTATATGATGAAGTTTTAAGATTTCAATCAATCCTGCCGTTTTAGATACTCTTGGATCCATATATTCATGGCAGTTTTAAGGAATGATGATTTAAATTCATCACTATGGAATGTTTTTGATCTTTCAATGATTTTATCCATATCCTCTAGTTTACAAATAATAATTATTTTAGGTTTTGGATTTTGTAATAATTCATTATAATCAACAACTTGATAAGGAACTTTATCTGCTTTTGCGAGCATTTGAATATATTCATCATCTTTAGGCGCAAATAAAATTCCGTCTTCAGGAATTGCAAAGTTACAATCCATATCTTCATAATGTTTAATAATACTTTTAATCAATCTTCCATCTAATGGATATTGTGCTTTAGCAAGATCTAACGTATAGTCGTAGATTTCCGCACCTCCTGTACCTACAATCATATCAACTAAACCATCAATACCCCATGTTTTAAGCAAAGTTTGAATACTATTGACATCTCTTCCTGTAGATAAGCCAAATAATATTCCTTTTTCTCTTGCTTTTTTATCATTTCTACAGTTTTAGGCGTAACCACTCCTTCACTTGAAAGAAGAGTTCCATCTATATCACACATAATTGCTTTTACATTCATAAAAATACCTCCTACAAATATCATAAAAAACTCATCTTTTAAAACAATTTAGAGATAAAAAAAAGAATTTTTTCTCAAAAATTCTCTTTTTCTATTTATTATTTAGAATTCTTTTCTCATTTAATATTTTTACAAAATTAACTCATAAATTATCATTTTTTATAAAATAAATATCTTTTGTTTAAGTTTTTATATTATCATTTACTTAATACTTCATTACCTTTTCTAATTTTCTTTCCCTTATTCCTTTGATTGATATTTTTTCTTTAAATAACTTCTTATTTTTCTTATAAATTAGTACAGATCCAAAAATCACAGTTGAAAAGTAAGTGCCAAATAAACTATTTTATTTGGTGCTTACGATTATTCAAAAGATTATAAAAAAAATCCATTATTTTAATGGGCTTTTCTTATAGAAAAAAATAAAAGTGCCTACACTTGGTAGACACCTTATGACTATTCAAATTCGTTTGTTCTAGCAACTTCTCTAATCCATGAAGCCGATTTCTTTTCTTTACGTTTATAACCATCATCTAAGCATACACGAATAAATCCATATCTGTTTTTAAAAGCATTACACCATGACCAGTTATCAATAACACCCCAATAATGATATCCTAAACAGTTTGCTCCATCTTCAATTGCTTTTGCAATCCATTCTAAGTGATCTCTTACAAATTCAATACGATAATCATCTTGAACTGTTCCATTTTCATCCATATATTTTTCTTCACCTTCAACACCCATTCCATTTTCAGAAATAAAGAAAGGTAAATCTGGACATTCTTTTTTAATTTTCATACCAAAGTCATAAATTCCCTTTGGATAAATTTCCCATCCACGATAAACATTCATTTTTCTTTCAGGCCAAATATAAGGTTTAGAAATACATGGTAAACCATTTTCATCAAATTTACTATCCGGTGCTTGTACACGCGTTGGTTGATAATAGTTAAATCCTAACCAATCTACTTTACCTTGAGCTAAGATAGCTTCATCTCCAGGACGACGATTGATTTCTACTTTCCAATCGTTTTCTACAGTATCTAATACATCTTGTGGTAAGTGCCCATGAGCAACAACATCTAACCACCATCTATTGTGTAAACCATCTGTCATACGTACCGCTTCTAAATCTTCAGGAGATGGATTTTCTTTTGTATAAGGTGGCGCAAAACAGTTAATCATACCGATTTTAGCCCCTTCACAAAGTTTTCCTTCTGCTTGTAATTTTCTAAAGTTTGCGACAGCTAAACAATGCGCTAAAGTAATATTATATTGTACATTGATTGATTGTTTGAAATCTTTTTGATAAGGATACCAAACACCATGTAAGAATTGTTGTTCTGGTTCTACAATTGGTTCATTGAAAGTAAACCAATATTTTACTTTATCTCCAAATTCTTCCATCGCAACTTTCACAAAGTTGGCATAAGCTTCAACCACTTCTCTATTTTGCCATCCACCACGTTTTACTAAGTATTCTGGCATATCAAAATGATACATGTTCATAAAAATATCAATACCATTTTCATTTGCACAATCAATTAATTTATGATACCAAGCGGCACCTTCTGGATTTAATTTACCATCTTGATCTAATAAACGTGTCCATTGCATTGATGTTCTAAATGATTTAAAATTTAAACTTTTTAATAATTTAATATCTTCTTCATATTTATGATACATGTCATTTCCCACATAAGACCCGACATTATTGAAGAAAGCATTAATTTCTTGATCAGAATACATATCCCAATAAGAACGTAATCTTCCTCCTACATTCCAAGCCCCTTCTGTTTGAGGGCCTGACATTGCTGCTCCAAAAAAGAAATCTTTAGGTAATTTAATCGTCATCTTCTTTTCCTCCATTATTTTCATGATTATTATACGTTCATTATAACATGAAGTCTTATTTCCTTTATGAAATGTATTTTATTTACATACTTATTTATATAATTCTTTTTCTTTGTAAACAAAATACATTAGTTCGTCATGAAATCAAGAACTTGTTCTTGATTAACATCACTAGACATAGCTAAATAATATGTTGAAGTATAGAGAGGTAATACAAGATATTCATCTAAAATATAATTATCAAATTCTTTTAAAACATTTAAACAATTCTTTTGATAAGTATCTTTTAATTGTTTTTGATAATCTTTCTTTAAATAAGAATCATTAATTTTATCTTCTATTTCATAGCGATCCGTTGAATATGTTTCTTGAATACTCGCAAAAGATGAACCTTGTGATAATTCTAAGTTTGCTTTTTTAAGAGTTTTCTTTAAAGCATCATATCTTAAAAGTGAAGAAACATCTCCACTTACTTCAAAGTCAATCTTTGATTTATTAGCATCACTTTGAGCACTTTTTGCTTTATTAAGATCATAAACATCTTGATTATCCATAAGAGTTGTAGAAAGATAATGTCCTACATAAACATCTTGAGCATCCATATCATTTTTAAGAACTTTTTTATTAATTCCATAGTAAACCGCTTTTCTTAAATTCTTATTTTTACCTGATGCTTTTGTAAGATCAAAAGCAACATAATGTAAATCATCACTATTTAATTGATAAACATTATGATAACCTATCTTTTTAAGTGTTTTAAAATGACTTTTACTTACTTCTAAAACATCTAGATTATAAGCTTTCATTTGTTTTTCCATAACAACCGTATTAACATTTTTAATCAATACTTTTTGATAAGATAAATCATCATTTTTATCCTTTTGCTTTAATTGTAAATAATCTTGAAAACGGAATTGATCGACAACATAAGAACCACTACCAGCATCATTTTTTACATTAACAATTGGTAAAGTAAAAGCATACATGTTTTCACTTCGACAATTATTAAAATCAAACTCTAATGTTTGATTATCAATAACTTTAATTCCTTTAATATCCTTTGTTTTACCTAATTGATAATCTAACATACCAACAATATTTTCTGTATAAGACTTATTAAAATATTCACTATCACTTTTATTTAAAGCCTTATAGCTTGCTTTTACTGCTTTACTATTTAACTTACTTCCATCACTAAAAGTCTTATCATTCAACTTAATTGTTGCTTTTTTACCACTTTTAGAAAATGTAATTTTAGAGGCTACTTGTTTATCTATCGTTAAATCATTATTAATTCTTACTAATGATTCATAAACTAACTTTGTAGCAAGCATAGAGCCTTTATCATATCCTAGATAGATTTTAGAATGTTCCAAAGGATCATACATACCTATAACAAGTCGTTCTTTTTGTTTTTCTGTTTTTTCTATCTTGCTTTTATCCCCTTTGACAACTAACTGATCCGAATTGGAACTTCTAGGAATAAAAAGCAAAAGCAAACCTAAACAAATAATTCCTAATAAAATATATTTTTTATATTTCTTTACTATTTCCATAACAAACTCCTTTAAAGAAAAACCATGAAGATAACTTCATGGTTTATTCATTGTCTTTACGTTTTTTAAATACAATCAATACAATAATTCCACAAGAAATCAATCCAAGAAGAACATATCCCATAATAGAAACATTATCTCCTGTTTTAATTCTTTGTAATAATTGAATGATTGGATTACCAGTCATAACTGGTTTATCTGGATCATAGAATCCTGCGTTCATATCTTTAATATCAATTGCTTTAATTGCGTTGTATCCTTCATAATTAGAGCTTTGATTATTGATATTATCTTCATCAAAACGACCAGCTACGATAAGATATCCATCTTTTTCATATTGAGTATAAATCAAACGTAAATCTTCATCTTTAAGCTTACTATCATCTTTACCATTATTCTTTAGATATTCAGTAATTTTCTTATCTTTAGGAAGTGCATCAAGTGATACTTGATATCCTGTTAAATAAGTTTGTTCATCTTTAGTAATTGTAGTTGCTAAATGACTGAAGTTATACTTACCATTTTCATCTGTTTCTACTTCACTATCTAATGAACTTTCTTCTATCCATTGATTGTCTTTATAATAGTAACCTTTTAATATCATCTTTTGATGACTTAGATAAGATTCATTTTTATCAATGATTCCGTTTCTATTAGCATCGATCCATAATGTACCTTCAATTGTACCTTGATTATAAGAAGTAAGACCACCATCTAAGTATTTAATATCCTTAGCAGTAATAATATCATAACCATTTACAATACTTTGTACATTATCTTTATCAGCTTTATCAACTAAAACCATATATTGATCTTTCCCTAATAATTCACCAGATTCACTTAATAAATCACTATCTTTTGTATCATCTTTACCAACATGATATTTCGTTATTGCATAACCACTAGGTAAAGTGTCTATCTTAACAAAGGCTTTATAGTAGTAAATAACATGTTCATCATTTTCAATTCCATTTGTAGGTAATTGATCGAATTTATATGAACCATCACTTGTTGTTTTACAAGTAAATTCTTTATCAGTTAAAACATATTCATTATCTTTTAGATAATATTGTTTTAAGCTAATTTCAATACCTTCAAATCCTTTATCATCTTTAGTAGATAATCCATCATAATCATCATCATTAAAGATCTTACCAGAAATAGAACCTGTTTGAATTCTTGTAATACCACCATTTAATTCCTTAACAGAATTACATCCTACAACATCATAACCATCTGTATAATATGGAACACTTGGATCATCTGCTTTTTCAGCTAAGATGATGAATGGTTCTGTACTATCTTTAAATTGATTTTCTTTATTAGTAATCAATTCATAGTCTTTAGAAGAAAGCTTACTACTTTCATCTTTATCATTAACACGATATCTTGTGACACCATAACCTTCAAGAAGTGAATCTTCATCAAGAGTTACACGATATGCATAAAGAACTCTTTCGCCTTCTTCATTTGTACCATAAGTAGCTATATTACTAAATGTATACTTACCATTTTCATCAGTTTCAACTGAATCAATCATACCAGTTAGGAAGTATTCATCTCCAACTTTTTGATATTGACTCAAGATAACATTGATACCTTGATATCCTTTATCATCTTTTCCTAATAATCCATTGTAATCTTTATCATCAAAGATTGTACCGCTAATTATTCCACTGTGATATTTCGTAATACCACCATCATAATTATCTTTATTTTTATTTTCAATTAAATCATATCCATCAAGATATTGAGCTAATTTATCATCATCTGATTTCTTAGCCAAGATAATATATGGATTACCGGATTTATCTTTTAAAGTATATTGTGAATCTTGTGGGTCAATATTGCTATCGCGAGCATCATCTTTACCTTTATGATATTTTGTTACAACATAATCACTAGGAAGGCCTTTGACTGAAACTGCATAAGCATAGATTACTTGTGTACGTTTAGTTGGATCATTTGGATCTGTAACATATCCATTTGTAGGTAAATCATCAAATGAGTAATCTCCTTTTGCATTTGTTGGAGTTGTTTGTTCTTTGAAGCTTTGATCTTCGTTATAAACAAATTTTCCATCACTATCTTTTGTAACAAGATAACGATTTAAATTAACTTCAACATTTTCTTTACCTTCATCATCTTTAGTATTTAAACCATCATAATCTTTATCATCAAAGATATTACCTAAAATCTTAGCGTTTTGATATGGTGTTGCACCTGCATTGACATCTTCATAGGCTTTACCTTTAACAATATCATATCCTAAAACATTGTTTTCATCTGGAGTATTATCATTAGCTTTATTTAATAAGATCAAGTATTTACCGCTATTATCTATTAATGTTCCATCATTAGACCAATCACTATCTTTCTTATCATTATCACCTTGATGATATTTTGTAATACCTAAACGAGTATTTTCATCTTCTAAGATAGTTTTATTATCGGCATCATTAGGATCAATAACAACTTGATAAGCATATAATTCTGAATCATTATTTGGAGAATCTTCCAAGTTATCAAATCTATATCTTCCTTTATCACTTGTCGTAACTATTGGTTCAGTATAAGTATCATCTTTTACATAATTAAGTTTTCCGTCAACTTTTGTTACAAGATAACGAACTAATTTAACCTTGATACCTTTTAATGATTTTTCATAAGTATTTTGAATACCATCATAGTTTTGATCAATCCATACTTGACCACTAATAGCACTAGTTTCAATACCTGTTAATCCAGCATCGTAATTATTTATATTTTGATGTTGTAATAAATCATAAGTATTGTCACCTACTGTTTTAAGCGTACCTTTATGTTTATCATCTGTATCTGATAATTTTTTAGCTGTAATAACATAATCATCTTTTTTCATTAATGCATAGTTACCACTTCGTTTAACCAAATCACTATCTTGATCAGAAGTTGTTTGATAGCTTAATGTTGGTTTTAATGTTTTATCAATTGATTTTTCATCTAATGTCACTTTATAACCCATTAAGTATGTATTACCATTACTGTCTTGTAATTCAGTTGGTAAATTTTTAAATGTGTAGTGATAATATCCATCGTCCGCTAATTTTAATTCAACATTATCTACAGTCCATTGAACTTTTGCACCACTAGCACTTGCATCATGCCATTTACCATCATCATAATAGTAACCTTTGATTTGAGCTTTAATTTTTTCAAGTAATTTTTCATTGTCAGTTAAATTATCTTTATCTGCAATCTTTTCATTAGTATCACGAATACCATCATAATTAGTATCTAACCAAACAATACCGTCAATCTTACCAGATTCATAATCTTTAAATCCAGCATCGAAGTTCTTAGTTTCAGCATTACCTAAATCGTAATGTATTCCACCACATTCAACCGAATTTCCAGCTTGTGTTGTATCACCTACTTCACTAGCAATAACAACGACATCATCTGTAAGATAATAAGAATTATTGTTTTTAGATATTTCATCTAAATCACTTTGTTTACCATTTGTTTCTTTATCTTTAAATGTTGGTGCATATTTCTTGAATAAGTCTTTATTCTTATCACGATCAATACGAACTTTATAGCCAGCCAAATAACTGTTATTTCCATCTTCATAATAAGTACTTACTGTAAATTTATAAGCACCTGCAGCATTTGTTTGAACATCTTTCGTATCAGATAACTTATGCCATTTACTATCTTTGTAATAGTATTGTTCAAGAGTTACTGTTACATCTTTTAATGGATCTTCGTCAGGATTTTGAATACCATCGTAGTCTTTATCATCCCATACAAGTTCTCCAATAAATCCTCTTGCCGCATTAACAAATCCTAAATCAATAGTATGCTCATCAGAATAATTTTCCCAACCAGCAATCTTATCACCAACGATATAAGGAACATCAAATTGATTTGTGATAAGTTTACCACCTCGTAATAATAAATCGTTATATCCCGTATCCTTTGTAGGATCTTGTGAATAAATTGGTGCTGTTGCTTTTAATGGTGTCGCATTTTCGTTTGTTGCCTTGATAATATACGTCTTACCAGGAACTAATCTGAATTGATATTCACCAGCTTTTAAGTCACCACCATCTTGAACATTTGTTACATAGCTTGCTTTATTTCCATCAGCATCAGTAGCAGGTTCATCACTTATTGGTTTAGATGTTTTAGGATCAACTTCATAAGCCTCAACCTTAATCTTTCCTAAACGTTTTTCTGCTTTTGGATAATCCATTTGACCTTCAATAATATATTCACCATTTTCTTCCGTTTCATCTAACCAAGTTGTACCTTTATAAAGATTAGTACGTCCAACACCTAAGTTATAACCCATTGCTTTTTCGTCATAAGCTTGATGACCTTCATCTTCAACAACAGCATCTACTTGAATACTTTGAGCAGTTTGAGCAACAAGTGTTCCTTCTTTAACTGCATAAGCTTTTTGTTGTGCTGATGCTTGATTTTGTTTATCATAAACAGCTTTACCATCACGATAGATAACAACTGGAGTTGAAGCATTATCTGTATTCAATTCTTTTGTCGTAATTGAATAATCTTTATATTCATCAGGTAACGTATAACGTAAATTATATTTACCTGGTTTTAAGTTAGAGAATACGAAGTAACCTTTATTACCATAGTAATCTTTTTCAGTTGTATAAGTAGCTGGACCAGATGTTGAATAACGAGGACGTTCCGTAGAAGAACCTTCATCAGCTAATAAATCTTTACCTGTTTCATCATCAACAAGGACATATCTTCCCTTGTCATCAATTCTAATAGCGTCTCCTTCTTTATTCGCTGGTCGACCATGTTCAGTTAATAATTCAACTTTAACACCATCAATACCTGGATCATCTTTTTTACCATCACCATCTAAATCATATTTAGCTGTACCATCTTTTAGAAGTTTTCTTCCAATACCATGAGTATCTTCATAAGTACCTTCATTAACTTTTCCATCATAATTGACATCTTGCCAAACATAACTTCCAATATAACCTCTTTCACTTGGGGCATCAATATAAACACCTGCAATAGCTGATTCATCATTTTCATATTTACTATTAGCAAGAGAATATGCTCTTGAAAGGAATGAATTCCATCCAACAATATCTTTTACAGCTGCACTAATTTGTGCATTCGTTGAAGTATTGGATGAACTATCAACTTTCACATTACCAACATATTTTTTTACATTTTGTGGTGCATGCATTGTATAAGACATTTCCAAACGTCCTGCTGGTTGAATTGTATATTCATCTTTCATTTGAAGCCAAATAGCACGTATACCTTTTGTCAATTTTTCTTGTTCATCTTCATCGACAGATTGAAGATATGCTTTTAAATCAGATAATTTAACAAAATATTTTTGTTTTTCTGTATCATCATTACTAGCAATTGTTTGCGCATATTGTTCATTCTTTAAATCATTTGGATTAGGAAGACATGGTGAACCATCATCATTTGTTTTTAAAACACACTTGTCATTTTCATTAACAATTGGTCCAACCCAAATATCATATTGATCATTTTCAACAGTTGTTTCATTTCCATTTGTTACATCTTTAAGTTTTATTGAATCTAAATTCAACCATCCATTCCATTTAGAATTTCTTTTTACTTTATTGTCGTCATTAATTTGATATGCATAATAGTCATTATCATATGGCAATACGTCATAAATCACATTATTTGTGTACTTATATGCACTTGTATCAGACAAACTTGTTGATGATACTTTAAATGTATAATCTCCCCCTTCATTTACAGCTGCTGGTCGAGAAGTAACATTAGGTTCAAGTTCCGTATCAACAAGTTTACTTTGTCCTAAAGCTTCAGTTTGAGAGAATCCTATAGCTGCTGTCATTTTTGTAAGAGCAGCATCATTATATCTCTTATTTTCATTAACATCTTGAGAGTCATATTCATATGCAGAGGCATTACTATTACCTTGATCAGGCATATATGTTCTAAAAGCACCTTTTTTAAAGATATATCCTTTACATCTTAATAACTCTGCAGAAATCGCATTTGAATTCATTCGTTCAACTGGTACCATAATTTCTACTTTCAAACTTTGTCCTGGTTTAAGTTGCCCTGTGAAATAGAAGTTTAGTATTTTATTCTTTTCTTTTCTACTTGCGGCTATTGATTTCATTTTCACTAATGGTGTTTCATCCGTAGCTTGTATAGGTTTAACAGGACTTGGATCAGCTATTGATCCATCTTCATTAACTATATACCATGTCCATAATGGTGCCTTACTATCGAGACCTTCATCGATAGAAGTATAATAATCATTTAAATAATCACTAGGTTGAACTGAACTACTAGCATTTCTATCAAATGAAACATATTTTAATTTATTTGTATCTAAATTTTCATCGTAAGGTAATGCAACTGTAATATTTGGATTAGTGGCATTATCTTCATCAGTGATACCTTGGTCCTTATTCTTCTTTTTATTATTCATTGAAACACGATATTTCAAAACCTTACTTGTTGTATCATCAATTAAAGTATTGTTATAGTCCCAACTATAATAACTTTTGTGTTTTCCGGATGCATCTTTTTTCAAAGTAGCTCTATAATATGCTTGATCTAATTCAATTTCTAATGTTGGCAATTCAGGATCAATATAGAATCCAGCACGGCATCTTGTTGAAATAGAACTATATTTATAATCATCATATTTTCCATAAGTTGTAGCAAAATAATTCACATGTTTAGCAATACCATCTGATGAATTCTTTGGTCCAGTAATTACAGAGACATACGCACAATTATTGACAACACCATCATCATGCATAATATCTTTTGAAATGTTTTCTCTATCTGGATCCAACTGATCAACACCTTTGTTGTCTTTGCCTGTTGTATTTAATCTTAAACCTACTGGAACTGGATAATTAATAGCAGCATTTGATTCACTATATCTTTTTCCAGTATCATCGGTAAATCCTTCCATTTTTACAACCCAATTTAATTGGTAAATATATTTACCAGCAGGTACATCTGTTTGTGAAATTTTTGCATTTTCTTCTAAAGCATATCCATCTTTATTTCCAATAAGAACCCAATTTTGTAGATTTTCATTTGGATTTATAACACCGCTTTCTTTCCATGGATCATCTACCAAATAAGCGTACATATAAACTTTTAAGTGTGATTTATATAAATCATAATTTTCTATATCTTTTGGAATTTCCCAAGATCCTGTCCTTATTTCTTGGATTTCGGTTTCCATTTCAGTATCATTCATTGTCGCTGGTTTTGAAGTAGCTGTATCTGTTCCACGATAAGGAATTGACATACTTGTAACAAATTGATTTAGTTTTGCACTATTATTAACAGCTTCTGTCAAACGCATATACATTAAATCAGATGATTTTACATGAGCATCATCAATAACTGCAACTTCAGCATCCAAATCATTAACTTGCTTGCGCAATTGACTCGTGTCAATCCTTGTTGTTGCCTTTGGTTTTAGAATATTAATTGAAGCACTTGAACTATAAGCAAAATCTTCATTAAAATCACCGTCTTGATCATAATCATTTCCTTTAGTTATCGATCCATCTTCTTCAGTCTTATCATTTGAATCTGATACTTCCTTATCTAACCAAGTCATATTTAATTGTTTAGTAAATGATTTTTCATGTGATATTATTGAAGCTTCATTAAAGCTATAACCATCATAATTAATATCACTGTTAGAAATATTTACTTTTTTACCTTGTGAATCATAGATGTTTCCATCTTTTTTATCATAGATATTTCCATCATTTGTTACGATGTATTCACCATTTGAAGTATGTAAAGTGCTGTATACTTCACTATAGTAACCAGTCCATACATCTACACTATTTTTATCACTTGGATCTATGCCAGTTTCTTCCTTGTTATCAATACGTGTACGAATTTTTAATATCAATGTATCCCCTGATGCAAGGTAACCTGCCGGTTTTTCACCATTAACAAATGAAGAGTAATCACTAAATTCATCCGTTTTTGGTGTTGTCACTTCATACGTTACAATTTGACCCGTATGATTTTTAGTTGGACTTGTAGGTCTATATTGCTTATTAATAATACGAATTCCAAATCCACTATCTTTTAATTGACTAGGTGTAACAGATGTTTTACTTCCATCTGCATGTTCAATTTCAATAACAAAATCATCATCTCTAAATTGATCCCAATGATCACTTGCTGTATTAAAATCAGGCAAGTCTGTTACTGAAACAGCTTTTGGTAAATGGAAACTAAATACGAAACGTGAATGAGCAACACTTCCTTGATGAGCATAATCTGTCGAATCGGCTTTATTAGCAAGTTTTGCGGAATACCACACATCATCACCATAATCAAATTTCTTATCTGTATACTCAACTGAACCAGCTTGAACGTCATTTCCATCACTATCTTTACATGGTGTATTCTTTCCTTCATCATCACTTGTTGAAGATACAAAATTTTCTACCGTTAAGTTAGGTTGACGAGTTCTTATCTTAATCGTATTAACATAAGCTCTATCAGGTATATTGCTATTTACGTGAGTATAATCATCTTTTGTATAATCCTCGTGAACATTGGAATTATTCATATTGAAGTCTCTTTGTTTTTCACTAAGCATCAAATTATCACGAATTACTTGATCAATACCATCTATCTTTTGTTTTGTATAATCTTCCAAATTGTAAGTATCTTCATTTTCAAAGACTTCTTTCATACCTTGTCCAATAACATAATGAGTTTCATCGGTTACTTTGTCTTTGATAGTTCTATTTGGTATCTTACCATATACTCTCTTTTGCTTATTTATAACATCTGTTATTTGAATAGCATCATGGCGATCATCTAATGAAACATATTCACCATTTGAATTCTTGTTTGTATCAAAATAAAGATTATACGCATTTGAACCATCAGTATAAGGATTTTCTTCAATACTTTCATCGGTTAAAGCTTTAAAACCATGTATCGTACTTGATAAGTATGTATAATTTGTTTCATACGTATCTTGTAAATCTTTATTATCACCAAATTTTGTATTAACTTTTGGTGATGAATAAACAAATGTATCAAATGAGAATGTTCTTCCTTCACCAGATACAATCTTAGTATCTGCACCTTTCTTTGGATAGAAACGAACAACGTATCTTCCCTCAGTAACTGCCTTTCCATTTTCATCTCTTACAACTTCTCCAGCTGAAGTTTTACGAACTATTTTTTCATATGTTACTTTTACATCATATGAATTTTGTTCATTTGTAAGTTCATTTCCATCAAGATCTAATAATTTCCAATTTAAAGTTCTTGAATCATTTTGAGAATTATTTGTTGAATAAATATCTGATTTATTCGCTGAATCAGTTCCAACAGGCGCTATTCCGTATGGAAGAATATTTGTGATAACCGGTAAACTATATGTTCCGCGTCCGCCACCATCAATAGCATAACTGTGTTTTTCTTTTGTACATTCTGCATAGTTTACACCATCATTGTAATATCTTTCATAATTTGTACCTAAGCTATCCCAATAGTATTTATTTTCAACATGAATATTTAATTTAGACGTTGTACCTTCTGTGTCTAAATAATAATCAGATAAGCTTTGACCTGTTGTATCGTCTTTGCCAGTTGTTGTCCATTGCCTTAATAATGGTTTCCTCATAACTGCTCTTGTACCGGTTTGACTATAACGATCTATACAATTAGCATCCCCGTAATCTGCATCATTATTTGTTGCTTTGGCAGTTTTAATACCATTTTTTTCAGATATTGTTACTTCTTGGTTTTGAATGTTATAACCATCTACATATGGTGTATTTGGTGAACCATTATAGTAATAATAATTTGGATTTGTGAAGAAATTACCATTCCAACCATATCCATCACCTCTATACCACATATAATCCATACCAAATCTTTGGTTATTTTTCATATTTTCTTTTGTAGTACCTTCAAAATGATCATAATCAAGAATTTGATAATAGTAGTAATCTTCATTATCTGCACATGGTTTTGTTTGTAATCTATCAAACCATTCTTCATCTTCGTTAGTACATACTACTTTTGATGGAATATAAACGTTTAATTTATACCCGCTTTCACTATGTCTGTTAAACCATTTTTGTAAATTTTTCTTAACAGTAATCTTTAATACCCAAGGGGAAGTATCATTACCTGTTTCATAATCTGATTTTTCAGAATCTTTAAACTGTGGATCTTGACACGTACTTGGAGCCTGATAACTATAAGAGCCACTATCTGGTTTTTGTAGAACTTCTATATCTATATCATCTACTGATATAGTATCATAGCTTTCATTTACCTCTTCTGTTCTGATATTATTGTTATTTCGTACATTAACACCACTAACAGACTTCAAAATTTCTGCTTTTAATTTATTTTTATCAATTGTTGTTCCATCTTTTGCAAATATTAATGGTTCAATACCTCTAGGCATTGTATAAGTAAATTCAACACCTCTACTTAAATCCCAGTCACCATAGTTAAGTGCTTGTAACTTAGTAGTAAATTCTTCATTATACTCTAAACCGACTTCATAATTATCATCTACTAATGAGTGTACTTCATTTCTTGTATGACTATAAGTATAATAATTATCATATACATAATAATTAGGATTAGATGCTCTATCCGTACCTAAACCATCACCAGTTGTCGCTTCATATGTACGATGTTCCTTATTTGGATCGTTATCTTTTAATGTACCGTCAGCTTGTAATGTTGCATCCATAAATTCACTTGCAGATACAAGCCACGCTTTTTGAAGATGCAAACGGTTTTCACCCCAAACAATCGGTGCGCTGCTACCCCAGTTTTCATTTTCTGAACTATTGTATTTCTTATTAGCAATTGTTCTTTTCTTAACAACTTTTTCATACCAATCACGTTCAATTTTGTCAGATCCCTTTAAACTTGTTGCTTTTGTTTTATCATCACCATAATTTGGTAACGTATCATCTGGGTCCCCTTGAACTGGCACATATGATGTCTTTTGAGAATAATATGCTGAGGAAATATCATAGTCAGCTAAAGTATTATTACCTCCACCATACCGTTGATTTTCATATTCACCAATATGTGAACCATCACCAGGAATGTAAACTATACTGTCTTTTAAGAATTCCCAATTATCAATGTTATCACGTTTTATTGATTCATCATTAGGATCATTATTAGGTTTTCCACTTACCCCAACATCATGGAGTAAATAATCCATGTCCATTTGAATATTGCTATTTTGAATTGCGCGATAATGTGTATCATCTGCAATACTACCAGATTGATAACTAAATGGATAAGCATATCCATAATATCCCCAATATCCATCTTCACTATATTGATAATATTCACCGACTCTAGGGAAATAAGCTGGATGTTGATCATTTTTTGTTGTTACATCTCTATCTTCATCAACATATACCATTGGTAAATTGTCTTCTTTAGCCTTTAATTTATAATAGATAGTTAGCCTATCACCTAATTCCATCGTTATTGGCTTGTTATTTTCATCAAGAATTCGATATGTTTTTACTGTATAATTTGTCTTTAAAGTATAATCTTCACTTGTATCAAGATCATCAAATGCTTTCATTCCATCTGTTCCATATATACGTTTCCAACTTTTCTTAACAGAAGTTGATTTTCTATAAATCATCTTTCCGCCATAATCATATTGATTAGCATTTTTTTCTACAACAGCAGGAACAATATGGTAATTTCCTTGTATATCATTACCATTTTTATCAGTCCATTTGAAATTAAGACTGTCTTCTTCAACAGTTACATAATCTTCTGGAATTTTATCATAAATAGTTGGATCAATAAGTCTTCCTTGTCTATTATTCTGAGTGCCACTTGAATCTAACATTTCTTGGTTAACAAGAGAAATCTTTTGCCAATATGTTTCATTAGGACGATATCCGATTTTTTGTTGATCATCATGTGTATTTGTTGGGTCATATGCTTCTGTAGCAATGCCACTATTTGATTCATCAAATACTTGTGGATGTAAAATTACTTGTGGCGATTCACGATAAACCCCTTTTGTTGCTTCTTTTACTTCATTTAAAGTAACATCACGATTTACCACATAATCCTTTTCTTCACTATCACCTATCATAACATCTTTAGTTTCACTATGATCTTTGTAATGAGAAATCGTTGCAGTATCATGAGAATTATAAATATCGTTTCTTTGTTTTTTATTTTGTTTATCTGTATTTGTTCTTATATCTTCATAATGCGCTTGTCCTTTTAAAGTAACATCAGCAAACTTGATTTCTTCGCTATAAACGTTTGTATCGCTATGGTATCCAGATGGAACATTGAAATACGTCCAACGAATACCTTTTATTTCATGAATATCAGAAATGCTTTCTTTATAAGAAGCTGTAGTCCACTTTGCATCTGAAGTATTTGGATCGTCTTTTGTATATTCAACAAGAATATTATCTACCTTATCTTCGCCACCCACTTGAGTAATGAATTGATCAGGATAATAAATATCACCTTTTCCTGCAGAAGTTTTAGAAACTGTAGGTATTTTATCAAGAATAAAACCTTGATATGTTGTATTGTTCTTATATTCCAAGAAATTAACTGTAACAGTTTGTTTATCAATAAAATGCATTGTATCATTTTTGATATTGCTTATATTTAACGTAGCACCTTGGCTATCAAATTCTCTATCATTATGATCAAAATTATAAGTAATTCCTAATGCAGTATTATTATAGAATTTAACATTACTATCCACACGAGAAGTATAATTGTCGCTGTCATGATATCTATAATAATAAATAGGGCCTTCTATTTTTTGATCATCAGCGCTGTTGCTGCAATAATAATGTGGATATGTTGAACCTGTTGTACCAGTAACATACTTTGTTTGATCATAGCCATCTATTGCATATTGACCATAACTATGCTTATTTTCTGCATAAATATAAGCATGTGCATTAACAGTTTTTCCTTCAAAAGTATCATCATCTTTTGAATTAGTAAAATCATCTACTAATTGAGTAATAATACGAATCTTAATGCTTTGTCCAGGTTTCATTTGTGTGCCTTCATCACCTACAACAAATTTAATGGTACGATAACGACTATCCTCTTTAGTTCCATCAGAATTTTTCTTAATTGAATAATCCTTTTTCGCTTTTACATTGTCTAAAGTTTCACTACTATCATCGCCTGTTAATTTTGCTGAAATATCTTTATCTGTAATGGTATCTTGTGTATTGCCATTTTTAATACCCTCAGCACTAATTAATTCCCATCCAACAATTTGTTGACCTTCGCCTACTGTAAACGTCATATGATTACGTTCTAGTGGTAACTCAGCTGCACTATGGTTACCTGAAGTTAATGTATATTCAACATAGTCATAAGGCATTAAATGATTTTGATCAACTTCAAGTTGTTTTGGATTAAAGTTCTTATTTGTTTCCTCATTACTATCTTTATCATAAGCAAATACTTTATTTCCATCTGCTAATGTACGTTCTTTTGTAAGATTTGGTGTTAATATAGCAACTGCATTTCTTAGACGATAATAATCTGTCGCTTTTGAGTTATTTGTTACGTGGAAAGTATCTGCGTTATTATCAACCGAACTAATAGAATTGAAATCTATTCTATTAGATACATCTCTATTAGACGTATCCGTATAATTACTTGATGGTGAATAATCATTACCTTTTTTACCAAAAGTTGGTACTGAATCATTCGTCCATTCATCATCTTCAAAATCTTTCAAAGTACGATCAACATATGTACCATCATAGAAATAAGAATACTCATCATTATTCGCTTTTGTCGATGTTAAATATTGCCCATTATCCATAACACTTTTACCATCTTTAAAGTTTGGATTAGTTGCTGCAAAAGTTAAATTAAAGTTATTAATTTTGACTTGTGCTAAACCATTTGTTTCATGAATTAAATAACTCGTTCCAGCCTTTTTATTTTGTCTAACAAAATCTTCAATATTTATAACATAACATTCTTGCCCATTAACCGTTTTCTTTGTGTTTAACTTAATTTCTTGAACTTGTAAAGCAGAACCTGGCGCAAGTTTTAATACCATTTCTCCATCTACATTTTCTGGAGTAAAGGTTACTTTATTACCATTAATATTAAATGTTAATTTTGATAATTTGAACCATTGACCGTTATCTGTGCCCTTAGTTCCTGAAGTACCATTTTCCTTATAAATCCATTGTGTAGGAATATAGAGATTTCGCATACGATAATATGTATTCATCGTATCTGTTGTTGTTAATTTCTTAATTCTCGCTGGTCTATTTTCAAGATTGCTCGTATCAGCAACATATTGGTTAAAAATCTTAACACCAAATTGTGCATTTGTTGGTGTTTTATTTTGTGTTACTTTATGCTTTTTATTGTTAATCATATCATAGGTATTACCATTTGTATCAGTAATATATTCTGTAATATTTCGCTTATTAGTATCTGGGTCTTCACTAACTGCAGCTTTTGTGTCAATTGGCGAAGCTCCTAAAGAATCAATTGCATATCCAGCATAGAATCTAATACGATAACCCATAATATACGCTGAATCTTTGCGAGGTTTTCTACTACTACCATCCATTATATTTTCATTTGCATTATCTGGTCTTGGATCTAAATATGTTTGTGTAGTTGCTGTATTGGTAGCTTGATCAATTTTTGTTTGATTATTTTCATAAACCATATATGGAACAACTTTTACAACAATGTCCTTATCAGTTAAGTTAAATTGGTCTACACCTTTTTGAACTTGACCATTTGCATCTTTATAATGATAATATTCATCTTTAACTTCTGAGTTATATTCTCCGTTACCTTGAATATCATATAATTTTGCTTTAAATTTTAGTACATATTGATATTTTTCTAAATGTAAAATACCATTTTTTAACTCTAGCTTAGTGCCATCATCTGATGCCTTATCGTTAGAATTATCAAAATCAATAGTATAATAATCACCATCTTGTTTTAAATCAGATTTTTTTAAAGTGATTATAGTTTGATTACTTGCTTGATGTTGTTCAGTACTTGTTTTTCCTTTTCCAAGTGTAAGCTCTATAGCATCATTATCTTTAAAGTAATTGACAATTTCTTTATGGAACTTCAATCCTGTTGTTAATGTACCTTCATACTCATAAGTTGGATCGTTTTGAATTAATCCTAAAGTATCTACAATATCAACATGATCTGAATAACTTACTTTATTATCCCAGTCATCAGGATCTTGATAATACCATGGTCCGCTACCTGATTCGTACATATCTTCATTTCTGTATCTACCGTCATATACATCACATCTCGTTTTTCTAAAGAAGTTAATATAATATTGGTTATCACTGCCAATTTCTGCTTTTATATTGTAATCATTTGTAGCATTAGTTGTTGCACCTTTACTAATACGATCATAATCTCTAACAACGATGACATAGTTTTCACTGTATAAATGGTCAGCTTTATAATAATCTGTGCCCCAACCACCGCTATATGTCCAATATTCATATCTATTTTTATAAGACCAGTCATTAGTCCCGCGATTTGCACTAGAGCTTCCTTCAGAAGTTCTTATCTTACTTGAAGTATTTCCACCGTTTTCTTCTCCACCAATTGTTACTGTCGAAGAAACAGAGGCTTTTGCATTACCAGTATCATAGAAACGACCAGCAAATTCAAACATATATTTTGTATCATCAACTGAATCATCCCACCATGTTCCATAATCTGGGATATTTGCTACTGTTTCACCATTTTCCTCTTTAGTAGCACTTTGGTTAATTTTTAGTTCAATTGTTGCTTTAACAATTGGATTATTTGCTGTATAGGATGATTTTGGAGATTTATAATAATCTGTTTTTTCATCACTAAGCATGTTATCATCTTTGGTAAAGTTTTCGCCACTTTGTAATAAATTAATTCGACCATAATCAGTACTTGAAGCATTAAAACGTTTTTCTAAATCTTTACTGTTTATTATATATTGGTCACCATTTTGTCTAGTAACAACAATTTGTTTAATGTAATTTTTTACTCGATTATTAATTCTTAAATAGTAAGCATCAAATTTATCACTAGGTAAATCTACATCCATTTTAATATTTGCAGCCGTATTAAATGATGTTGGTTTAATATAACTCATTCCACCGTGATCTTGACTATACATTCCCGAATCAATCTTTTCACTTCCAACTTGAAGATATTGCCTAAAGTCTACTGAATAAGATCCTAATCCTTTATATCCTATTTCTAGTTCAGAATTATCTCGAGTTTCAGGTCCATAATTTCTAACATGTTCTCTAGGAGTTGATACTCTAGTAAAACGTTCTGTCGAATCATTGTCATTATACCCTGCAACGATTGTTGTATCATAATATAATTTTGAATGATATGCATTTGCAGTATCATTTGATGTAATGCGATAATCTGCATTAGCATCTTCTTCCATACCATCTAAATAATTTGTTGCTGTTGTTGTAATGATGTTGTCTTTACCGATATCAATATCGCTCCATCCATTGATTTCAACGTATGGTTTTACATTTTCTTTATCTTTACTAAGAATAAAATTTCTACCATAAAGTGTAATTGATTCTAATTGATTTCCATTTTCTGTAACATCATCAACAGATAAAGTGAACTTACCATTTTTAGCAGTATATTTTTGATCCCCGCAAATTAATTGATGTTTATCATCATCATATGTCATGGTAATTTCTGGTTTTACAAATATTGCTGTTACTAATGGAGATTTTTGCGTAAACACAACTTTATCAAATGTATTATCACCATTAAAGTTCTTATATTGTTGTAATAAATTTTCATAAATTACAACCGATTTTGTATGATATCCGCCATTATCACTGTCATATGGTGGAAGTGTAATTTCTGTTTTTACATCATCTAAAACTGATTTTCCATCATTCCATGAAGTAACACGATATGTAAAATCTCTACTGTATGGAATACCTAATGTTTGTTTACCTTTATCTGTATTTGTTTTATCATCTATTTTTTCACTTGTTACATTTTCTTGGTAAACATCATTATGAATATCTAAATAGCGTGATTCTACACTGAATGCAGCACTTTCTTTAAGAGTATCTTCTTTATTATAGAATTCACCTATTGGTTCAAAGAATAAACTTGCTTCTAATCTCTTATCTTTATAATAGTTATTATAAGCATCTGTATTACCATATATTTTTACCACTGCAAGCTTGTCATCTTTAATGTTATTTTTAAATTCATCAGCAACAATACGAATATATCTTATACGTTTTAGTTTTAAATTTTCATATGCATCCTTAGTTATAACAATATTTCCATCATCATCTATATATTGACTTAATTTGTTTGCTGAAACACTCCATTTTGCAGTATCATCTGTTGTTTGACCGTACTCAAAGAACTCAATTTTCTTAATTGTCATTGATTCAGTATAATTTTTTTCAATAACAAGCTTTTCTGTATCAAATCCTTTAATTTTTGGTTTTGATTTATCTTTGCTAACATCAGTAACACTCATCAAATCGAATGTTAAGTTAACATTTTTTGCAATTGAATCCGAAGCATTTCCTATTTTAAATTGATAGTATGTTGGATTTTGAATATCTACTTTACTACTTTTATTTGGTGCATCTTGTGGATCGTTTACATCATTTTTTTGATTATTACCATAATGTGCACTTGCTTCAATTGTTGGGTTTATACGTTGTACCACTAAAATCGCTGCACTTGTAACTTCATTTTCTGATACTTTACCAGTAAGTCCAGGATAATCACCATATTTTGTAGTAAATCTTCCGTCAAATCTATATTCTCCAGTAGAATTAGGAGTACCATTAATTTCCACATATGCTCTGTCATTTTTATTATCCACTTTGCCAGAGAACTCTTCAAAATTAATTTTAATCCCAGATAAACGTGTTATTGGTTTCTTACTATCATAATTTTCCCATAATGATTCAGGAACTTTTATCGACTTGTCAGGTTTTATATAACTAGCAATCTCATCATAACCAACTATAATTTCAGTTCCATCTACATCTGTAAAAGTTATTGATTTTATTTTACTATTTGATACTAAATCAGGGCTTAAATAAACACTTGATGCTTTTAAACCAACAAATACTTTATTTGTGTCATCTTTTGCCTTCAATAATTCAGAAACAGTAAATTCAGCAGGAATCATATATGACTCATTGTTATTTCCTAAACTATATCTAATCGCTGTGTTTGTATCAGCAAGCGAAACTGGTTGATAATATTCTCCAGCATCATTTTTAGATGAATTGATATCATCAGTATTATTATCTTTATGTAGAACACCATACCCTGTTATTTGAGGATCAGCACGTTCACTTTTGGCAACGGCAGTTGCTTCTGTATCAACATTTTTGTTTGTTTTTACGTAATGTGGTCCTTCACTATCAGCTGTGGTATAGGGACTCCAACTCCATTGAACGAAGGTTGTATTTAACTTATTTGTGTAATCTAATAAGTATTTACCTGTACCAGTTACTACAATACGCCCATTGAAAGATTCATTAATTTCTATCCTATGTTTGAATTCAAATTTAATATTTCTCGCAAATTCTAAGTCGTTATGTTTTTCTAAATAATCTTCTAATTTTTTATCAATATTTTCTAATTTGTACTTATTTCCCTCTTTTATTACAGAAATACCTAGTTCATTTAAAGTAATCCATTTTTCAGAATTATCTTTTTTATTAGTAAATTTGAGCGCAATAATTGATGAAAGATCAACATTTTTTGTAGTTTCATCTGCTTTAAACCAATTTTCTAACATTTCTCCATCATTTAATTCTATAGCCAAAGAGGTTACATTAAATTCATCAGGCAAACTATCTATTGTATAAGCATCAAATACAGGTGTATTACTAGTATTTCTAAAACCGCCTAAGTAATATGAAAATTCTTTTCCAATTGCCACATTTTTCTCTTGAACGTGATTATCTTTATTATCTATCAAATATTTCTTATGTGTAAAACTTGTATTTTGTTTTTTTAATTCAAATGTAGCATCCTCTTTCTTTGACCACGCCAAATCTCTACCACCAAAATAAATAGTTTGCGTAAGAATTACTTTTTGAGTTAGAGCATTACCAAAATTATTAGCGTACGGAACCGCAATATAATATTTGCGAGATTCTCCACTTGTTAAACTTCCATTAGAATCATTGCTCGTTCCAACTCGAACACCTATTTCCCCTGATTGAACATATGAATATTTAAACTCTGATTCATTTGCACTTGCAAAAGTATCTAAATCAAAATTATCCATATTCTTATTGGTAACATCCCAGATAAGTGCGCCACCTTCATTATATTTTCCACCAAATTCTCCGCTCTTTGCGTTATCACTAATATCGCTATTTGCTTCGAGTTGACCAGAGCTATTATACTTCCAAGCCATCATATCTTGATCTAAAACACCTTTTTGTTCATTAAAAGTGTAACTTGGTACATTAAGTACAAATCCATAGTGATCAATTGAACTTTTACTATCTTTTGAAGTATTGTTAATATCGACTTCATAAACACCATAATTATATTTATCCCAAAGAACTGGCATAGAAACTGGTTTTACTGAAGTTTCCCATTCCAAATTGGAATTAATAATATTAATTGTTCTTACATCTGTTTCGTCTTCTCCATTTTTTGGTTTATTGCCTGGTATAATACTATAACCAGCAGATGTATTACCTGAACTATCAACAAAGTTTTCATAACTTGCGCCAATAGAAACAGGCACAGAAGCATTTTCGGGAATCGAATTATTTTCATCCAATGTAAAAAATTGAAAAGTAATATTAAAAGTCGTTTTAGTATTAAAGTGAACACTTGATGCAGCAGAAACTTCTAATGATGAGCGTCGAAAAGCTCCATCTTGAGTTCCAGCAGGATGATCAGAACCCCACACATAACCGTTATCTGCTGCTGGTGTTTCTGTATACCAGCTTCCAGATTGTTCTGCTTTAGCTTCTATACCACCTATAAATTTTACATTTGGATTTTTTGCATATACTTCCTCTGGTTTAGGAGTACTTACAAGTATTCCTTTTTCATCATAATAAAACCAAGGTAATGTTATTTTTATTTTTGGATTTAGTGCATATCCTTCATTAGTATTCCAGTTTGGATTTAAATTAACATTCATAGTCATAGGATTTCCTGTTGACATTAAATAATTTCCATCACCGGCTGGTTTTAAGTTTGCTCCGGAATTCAAAAAAGAAACAGAAACTGGTTTTGTCCCTGCTGCGAATACATCTTGTAACCAGTTTACTGGTAGATACTGTACTAACATTGCAAGTGTTATTACCATGCTTATCATTTTCTTCATTATTCTTCTCATTTTGTTCTTTTCAGTATTCATATCCAGTTTCCTCCTGATTTTATGTCTTTCTATCACTTCGCATCTTGCGTTTATTTCTTTTTATTTATTGATACTATTTATCATATTACACTATCTCATTAATATTATATCACTTCTAACACAAAATTTGACATATTTTTTCATTATTTTAAACAAAATCTTATGTTTTTTCACATAAACATACCGCTTATAAGCATTATTGTCATATCTTCTATCATTATTTAGTTTTTTATAAACAAAAATGTCCGTTAGGACATCTGTTTGAGGATATGTGAGAGAGTTGGATTTTTCTCTTTTTGGATAAGAGAATGGAGTTTATTAGAGGAGTTTGGTTGTTTTTTTGAGATGATTTTTTCTATAGTTTCTTTAGAGAGAGGTTGATATTCTATAACCTGATCTACTTTAGAGAGTAATGGATGTCTTGGATGAATTGTTTTGTTTTTTTTGAATCCTAGACGATGTGTGATGTTTGTTTGAGAAAGAATGATAATTACGTTTTCAAAACTTATTTTTCTTTTTTTAGAATCTTCGTAGTAACCTTCTTCTAATATTTGAGAAATAAGATGAATGATTTCTTCATTTGCTTGATCAATGTTTTTTAAATATAAAACTGTATTGGGAGTACTTTGTAAGGTTGATAAAAGAATACTTGGTTCTTGATTGTTCCCTATGAGTTTGTAATAAGCATGAATGTCTTTATATTGATTCATATCAAGTTTTAGATAGTGATAGTTTAATTCTCTAGCAAGAATCTTTGCGGTTGTGGTTTTTCCTGTGCTTTCTTGTCCATAGAGAAAGAAAGAGTGAGGAAGTTTTTTGGTTTCTAATGTTTGTACTAATTGATGAATGGCTTTTTCTTGCCCAAAAATATTTTTATTAAGTTGTTTTTCAAGTGTTTTTTTATTGATTTGTTGGTGAATTGTAATGTTTAGATATTTTTCTATGGTTTCTATGATGCGTATTTTTGTAAGTTCTTGTTCGTGATAGAATTTAGCTTTGACACATGATAGATCTAATATATCAATAGCTTTATCGGGATAGGTTCTGTTTTTGATATGTTGATCGACAAGGTTGATGAGTTCTTTAAGTATTGTATCGGATATTTTTATGTGATGAAAGTTTTCGTAGTAACATTTGATTCCTTTGAGGATTTCAAAGGTTTCTTCTTTGGTGTTTTCTTTTAGAGTTACTAGAGAGAATCTTCGATTCATCGCATGGTCTTTTTCAAAGTGTTTGTAGTATTCATCAATCGTTGTTGCGCCAATAACTGTCATGTCTTTTCTAGCAAGATAGGGTTTTAAGATATTTGAGGCATCAATGGCTCCTTCGGCGCCTCCTGCCCCTATGACATTATGAATTTCATCAATGAATATAATAACGTTGTCTAAGTTTTTTACTTTATCAATGATCTTTTTGAATTTTTCTTCAAATTCTCCTCGGTATTTTGTTCCAGCAACAAGAGAGGATAGAGAGAGTTCATAGATGATTTTATTTTTAAGTGAGTCTACTACTTGATGGTGATTTATCATCATGGCAAGTTTTTCAACAATTGCGGATTTTCCAACACCAGCTTCACCAATGATAAGTACGTTGTTTTTTTCTTTTTTGGAGAGGATGGTACAGATTTGTTCGATTTCGTTTTCTCTTCCTATGATTTTATATTTTTTGTTTTTTACTTTTTTATTGATGTTTACAAGTGTTGATATTTGATCTAAAGGTGTTTCAAAAGCTGATTTTTCTTGTAAGAGATAAATGAGTTCTTCGACATCAACATGGTATTTTTGTAGTATTTCATAAGCCACAGATTCTTTTTCTTTAAGAAGTGAGATGGTAAGTAGATTAAGGGTTACTTGATCTTGGTTTTTCTTTTGAGCTTCTTCCATACTTCTTTCTAAGATTTTTTTGACACTCTGGCTATATTCCATATAAAAAGGTTGATCTTCGCTTGTTCCAAACAACCTTTTTATATCTTCTTCTACAACTTCTTCATTCACTTTATATTTTTTTAAGAGTCTTTTTAGTTGATTGTCATGCATTTTTAATAAGGAGAGTAGTAAATGTTCACTGCCAACGTTTTGATGTCCAAAATCAAAAGAAATGCTTTCTGCCACAACAATTGCTTTTTGTGCTTGTTCATCAAATTCTTTCAACAATAATGACACCTTCTTTCTTTATATAGTATGTATTATTTTCTTAATTATTAGTCATCCTTAAGAAAACATACTTACTAACCATGATTTTTTATGAATTTCTTTACTTGATGTACAATAAGATACTTGGAGTTTTCCTTCAAGTGTTTTTCCTTTTCCTTCACCTAAGACAATGGTATAGAGACCATTGTAATACTTCGCATTAAATGCTCTTTGATGATCGGCTAATACTTGATGAACATCATCAACACCTTTAACCCATTTTTTATAGTTTTGTATAAGTTTGTCTTTGACTTCATACATTTCTTCGATATCTTCTTGTTTATAAGAGGAGGCAATGATTTTATATTTTGGGGTTTCGTTAACAGCTGTGACTGTTGTTAGGTTCATAAGAATTAGAAGAAAAATAATTAATTTTTTCATAAATTTCACCTCAAGTTCATTATGTTCATTTATAATGAAATTAAACACAAGGAGTGAATTTTTTATGAGTCGTATTATGCAAAAGGAAATTAAAAGTGAAATGAATGATTTTTTCTTTGCTAAGGATCATTTGGATTTTTATCATGAGTATGTAAATGTTGAACAAATGTATTTGGCAGGAATTAAGGAGGTAAGAACAAAATTAGAGATTTTAGATGATGAGTTTCATCATCGCTTCGATCATAATCCTATCCATCATATGGAATGGCGTTTGAAATCACCACATAGCGTTGTTGAGAAAATGAAAAGAAGAAATCTTCCCGTAGATGTTTCTTCGATTAAAGGAAATATTGAAGATATTGCGGGTATTCGGGTGATTTGTCATTATATCAAAGATATTTATCGTATATCAGACCTTCTTTTAAGACAGGATGATATTCATTTATTAAAGGTAAAGGATTATATAAAGAATCCTAAAGAAAATGGGTATCGTAGTTTACATCTTGTTGTTGAAGTCCCTGTTTATCTTGCTAATGAGAAAGTCATGGTTCCTGTAGAAATACAAATCCGTACCATTGCTATGGATTTTTGGGCGACACTCGAACATCATTTGAGATATAAAAATAACAAGGAAATCTCTGATGATATTCGTAATCGTTTATACGAATGCGCTAAAAATATTACTGATATTGATTATGAAATGGAAGATATACATAATGAAGTCTTTGGACATCATAAAATATAAAGAGTATTTATAGAAAACAAAAACAAAGTTCGCTCGAACTTTGTTTTTAATTAATAATTTTTAAAACATCTTCTTCACTTGTTACATTAAATATATTTAATGTGAGCTCTTTTAATTTTTCTATCGATGCATTTGTAATTTGTTCTTCCAAATTATTAGATATATCTCCAAATTTTACTTTAAGTTGGGCTTTTAAAATATCTTGTATTTCTACTTCTCGCAGTCTTTTTTCTACATAATCTATTGCTTTACCCATGTTTATCTCATTTCCATCAGGTACATCTTTTGGTTTAATAATTGGTTCATCATAAAATAAAAAATGATTCATATGTATGGCAAAATAAATTTTATCTTCCATTGTTTCCTCCTCGTTACGACTTATAATCTATGTTTTCATTTCTTTAATTTTTGATAGTGATATTTAAAATTTTTAATTATTAAATACTTTCTTTCATCACTACCTCTACACTTATTTTACTTTTTCTACTTCTTCTTTCAATGGATGTTTAGTCCAAAGAAAAAAGACCTTATAACTTTGATTATAAAGTCTTTCTTGCATTTTTTTGATATCAACCATTTTTCTAGTTAATAATTTTTAAAACATCTTCTTCATTTGTTACATTAAATATATTTAATGTAAGTTCATTTAGTTTTTCTAGCGATGTATTTGTAAGTTGTTTTTCTAAAGGTCTTGATAAGGTCCCTAGTTTTACTTTAAGTTGTTCTTTTAAAGTATTTTGTTTTTCTTCTCGTTTTCCTTTTTCAATTCCAGAACGTTCACCTTTTTTAAATCCAATTGTTTCTCCTTTCTCCATTCCTTGATTTTCAAATCTTTGGAATAATCTGTCCATTCCTTCACACATGTTGATTTCATCTCCTTCTGGTAAGTCTTCTTCTTTAATGTCTGTGTGCGTAAATGCCCCTGCAATCAACATCATCTCTCTATTGATGATTTTGTTTTGCATTAATCCTTCATAGTTTCCTGCAAACATTTCTTTTGACATCTCTATACAATCTTTCATATCTCTATCACTTATTTTTGATGTATCTATATCCTTTAAAGAAACAACTTCAAATTTCCAATCATTTAAATGACCTTGTAGTTCTGTTGGAATATCTTTCATCATCCCTTGAAGTGATGTTGGCGCTGTCCATTCTTTTTCTCCAGTATAAAAGACAATAGTTAACGTCGGTACAATCTTCTTTCCATTTTCTAACTGATTGTAATAACCTAAAATATCATATATCGCTATACGTAAAGCCATTTTGGTATCCTGCGCACTTTGATGTTCAATTGCCAAAATACATAAGTTCGCATTGATAGATACTTTCTTTACCATATCTCGATATCTTTTGATATCTATTTTTTCTTTTAAAGCTTCATCAATGAATGTCGATTGATCGTTTCCCTGGTGTTGAAGTGTTTTATAATCAATGGCTTGTTTTCCATCAAACATGATTGCATTGAAAAATGCGGCAAACCTTTGATTATTTCTAAACAGTTTTTTACAAGCACTGTCACTTGAAATCTGAGTAGTTACCACAATTCATTCCTCCTTACTTACCGATTTTATATTTGTGTTTTCATCGCTTTTTTAGATGTTTTATATATTTTTTTTGTAAGGAGTTCTACTGTATCTGTATTATATCATGGTATCAAAGACAATTTGTCTCAAATTTGTGTCAAAAATGTATCGAATTTATACAAAAAGATACTTTTTTGAGACAAATATTCTATTATCATTTTAGCTTTCCTCTTTTTCTTCTTCAATGGACGTTTAGTCCAAAGAAAAAGACCTTATGATTTTCATCATAAAGTCTCATCATATTATTCTGTCGCAAATTGACTATAGTAAAGTTGATGATAATAACCATGTTTTTGAAGAAGTTCTTCATGATTACCTACTTCAACAATATGTCCTTGGTCCATGACAATAATCTTATCCGCATTTTTAATCGTTGATAAACGATGCGCAACAATAAATGTTGTTCTTCCTTTCATCATTTCATCAAATGCTCTTTGAATTTGCAATTCTGTACGGGTATCAATAGAACTTGTTGCTTCATCTAAAATCAGCATAGGTGGATGTGTCAACATAATACGCGCAATACAAACAAGTTGCATTTGTCCTTGTGACATATTTCCTCCATCTTCTTCTACTACCGTATCATATCCTTGAGGAAGTGACATGATATATTTATGAACACGTGCTTTTTTAGCCGCTTCAATGATTTCTTCATCAGTAGCCTCTGGTTTTCCATAAGCAATGTTTTCTTTAATTGTTCCTTTAAACAACCAACTATCTTGTAAAACCATTCCATACATTTTTCTTAGAGCATCTCGGTTCATTTCTTCAATATCAACACCATCAATTGTAATTTTTCCTTTTTGTGGATCATAGAAACGCATAAGTAAGTTAATTAAAGTTGTTTTTCCACAACCTGTTTTTCCTACGATAGCAGTCATTGTTCCTGGTTTTGCTTCATAGTTAAAGTCTTGAATAAGTGGTTTACTAAGATCATAACTGAAATTTAGATGATCAATAACAATATGGCCTTGCTTATTTTCAATAATTTTTGATGTACTTAATTCTTGAATAGTTTCTTCATCTAATAAAGCAAAAACACGCTGACTTGCGGCTATTGCTGTTTGCATTTCTGACATAACAGAAGAAATTTCGTTAAATGGCTTTGTATATTGATTAGCGTACGTTAAAAAACTTGAAAGAATACCAACTGTAAATGAACCATTTAATACTTGAAAAGCACCATAAATACCAACAGCAGCATAAACAATACTATTAACTAAACGTGTTGTTGGGTTAATTAAAGCTCCATAGAATTGAGAAATAACCCCACTTTTATGCATACGTTCATTGATTTCATTAAATTTTTCTTCATTTTGAACTTGATAATCAAAGATATTGACAATCTTTTGATTTCCAATCATTTCTTCACAAAAACCATTCATTTCTCCACGAATAGCAAGTTGTTCTTGAAAATAAGAATGTGTTCTTTTTACTATTAAAGACGCTACAAGTAAAGAAAGGGGTGTAAGTACAACAACAATCACAGCCACTGAAAAATGAATATAAGCCATAATTAAGATTGTTCCCACTATTGTCGCAATCCCTGTAAGTAATGATGTAAAACTTTGTAATAAACCTTGACCAATTAAATCAATATCATTAATTAATCTCCCTAAAATATCTCCATGACTTGTCCCATCAATATATTTTAAAGGAAGTACTTGAATTTGATCAAAAACTTTGTTTCTTAAATCATTCGTAATATTATACGTAATGGTATTGGTAATTTGCCCCATAATCCATTGAATCAATGAAATAATTAGTACAACAACACCAATAAAAATTAATTTATTAAATAATCCTTGAAAATCAACTTGATTTTTACCTACTAATAAATCAATAGCTTGCCCTAATAAAACTGGTGTAAGAAGTGTAAAAATAACTGAAACAATAGATAATAAAGTAAGTGAAATAATTAAAAATTTATAAGGACTACAATAGCTTAATAAGCTTTTTATTGTCTTTTTATCCATTTGTTTCACCTTCTTTACTATTTTGAGATTCATAAATTTCTTGATATACCTGACAATCTTTTAATAATTGCTCATGACTATCAAAGCCAACAAGCTCCCCATGATATAAAACCATAATACGATCACATCTTTTTAAAGAGGCTGTTCTTTGTGAAATAATAATCTTTGTCATTTCTTTTAATTCTTGTAATTGTTTTTGTAAAGCTGCATCCGTTGCATAATCAAGGGCACTTGAACAATCATCCAAAACAAGAATATCTGCTTGTTTATAGAGTGCTCTAGCAATAGTTAAACGTTGTCTTTGTCCACCAGAGAAGTTTTTACCACCTTGAACAACAGGACTTTCAATTCCTTTTGAAAGATTACTTACGAATTCTTTAGCTTGTGAAACTTCTAAAGCTTGATTCATAATATCTGCTTGATAAGGTTTAGACATACAAATATTTTCTTTAATTGTTCCTGAAATTAAAGAAGTATTTTGTAAAACATAGCTAATATGTTTTCTAAGGGGTGCGAGTTTATAATCTTGGATTCTTTTACCAGCAATCCAAATTTCCCCACTTCTTGTATCATAGTTTCTACCAATCAAAGAGACAAGCGTTGATTTACCAGCACCTGTTCCCCCAATAATGCCCACTGTTTCACCTTTTTTGATTGTAAAAGATAAATCATGGAGAACATCTTTTTGCAGATAACCAAAATTCACATTTTTAAATTCTATCATATTTTCAATAGGTGTCAGTGTCTCATAAACCCCTTGATCTTCTACTTTAGGTTTTGTTTCTAAGACTTCAAAAACTCTTTGATAACTTGCGGTTGCTTTATTATAAATCGATAAAACATTTGCAAAGACAATCAATGCTTGTAAGATACTATTCATATAGTTGACTAAAGCAATAACTTCACCTTGAGATAAACTTCCTACATTTACTTGAAAACCACTTGCATAAATTATAATAATGATGGCAAAGTTAACGATTAAATAAGTAAAAGGATTTAATAAAGCTTGGATCTTTCCAACTTTTACTTGTTCATCTTTTTGATTTTTTGTTTCTTTATTGAATCGTTTAATTTCATGATTTTGATTTGAAAAAGCACGAATAACACGTACACCTTTTAAGTTTTCCCGAGCAATCAATGCAATTTTATCAAGTAATTTTTGAATGCGCGAGAAATAAGGCATCGAGATAATTGTAATCGAAAACATTGATACCGCAAGAATGATTGCTCCAACAACAAAGATCATTGATAATGATCCACTGATCATAAATGCCATAAAAAGCGAACCAATCATTAAAAACGGTGCTCTTGATGTAAGACGAATGGTCATCGCCACCGCTAATTGTATTTGTACAACATCGTTAATTAATCTTGTTACTAATGATGGTGCTGTTAATGTATCTAAATTGGCATCATCATATGTATTGATTTGATGATACATATCCTTTCTTAATTGTGTTCCCACACTTTGTGATGTCAAAGATGCATACCATTGACAAACCAAGGCAAATAAATACCCAAATACGGCAAGTCCAATTAATACAAGTCCACATTTTAAAATATAGGAAGGATCATTATTACCAATCCCTTTGTCAATGACAGAAGCCATGACAACTGGAACACATAATTCTAAAACAGCTTCAAAGATTTTAAATAAAAATCCAATTGTTGCTGAAAATTTGTATTCTTTAGCATATTTTAATAGTTTCACTTTCTTCACCTCGAAGGTATTATATGATAAGATATTGTATAGTAATTATATCAATTATATATATTTGCGTTTAAAGGAGAATTATGATGGATATTCGACAAATGAAGTATTTTAAAACAATTGTAGAGGAAGGAACTATTTCTAAAGCCGCCAAAGTTTTACACATGGCACAACCACCTTTGTCTATGCAACTTAAACAATTAGAAGAAGAACTTGGAGTTATTCTTTTAAAAAGAGGAAATAAACAAATCGAACTAACAGATGCCGGAACACAATTTTATAAAAGATGCTTGCAAATTCTTGATTTAACAGAAATCACGAAAAATGAACTTCAACAATCTTATCAAGATGTTTTACGAATTGGTATTACACCTTCTAATAGTGGCCTTATTCAACAAGCCAAAATAAGCAAATTTGTTGATACCAATCAACATGTTCAATTTGCTATTTATGAAGGATCAACTTATGAAATTCTTGATTTACTTTTATCTCATAATATTGATTTAGGTATTGTTAGAACCCCTTTCGATACTTCTAAAGTTAATACTTATTATTTAGAAAAAGAGCCGATGGTTATCATCGGTAAAAAAGAATTCTTTAAAGAAAAGATTTCTAAAATGGAAGATTTAAAAAAAATACCCCTGATTATTCATCGAAGATATCTTCCTTTAATTAATGACTATTGTTTAAATAAACAAATACAAATCCAATTAAAAGTAACATGTGATGATAGTCGAACATCCCTTATTTGGGCCAATAGTGGTATTGGAGTAGCTATCATTCCTCAGTGTAGTCTTGCTTTAGCTTACGATTCATCATTAACTTATGCTTTATTAGAAGATAAAAGTCTTTATACTGGTGTTGCTTTTATTACTAGAAAAAATGAAAGTATTCCCATTTTATTAAAAGAATTTATGGAATGTTTTAAAAGAGGTTCAAAATGAACCTCTTATTTATATAATGCATTATAAAGTTTTAATAATTGATCATCTCTATGTTTAATAGCTTCATGATCTTTTCCCTCATGATAATCATAAAAACCTTGTTGACTCTTAACACCATAATGACCTTCATCATAAAGTTTTGCAAGTTCACTTGGAATTTGCGTATCATTACATAAATCCTTCATTAAATAATCACTAATATGATAAAAAGTATCTAATCCACCAAAATCAGCCACTTCTAGAGGACCTAAACAAGCGTATCTAAAACCTAATCCATATTTCATAACAGAATCAATATCTTCTTTAGAAATAACACCTTGTTCTACAAGATATAAAGCTTCTCTTAAAACAGCAAATTGAATTCTATTTGCTGCAAATCCTAAGACATCTTTTTGTACAATAACAGGTTTTTTACCAATATGAAGACTTAATTCTTTAATTGTTTGAGCAACACTTTCTAATGTTTGATCTCCTTTGATAATTTCAATAAGAAGAATTAAGTGAGAAGGATTAAACCAATGCATACCAATAAATCTTTCAGGTTTATAAACAGCACTTGCTAGAGTATTGATAGAAATTCCTGATGTATTAGTAGCAAGTATCGTCTCTTCTTTAACAATTTTTGATATTTGTTTATAAAAGTTTTGTTTAATTTCAACGTTTTCTATAATGCTTTCAACAACTAAATCACAATTTTCAAAGCATTTTAAATCTGTTGTATATTTTAAATGTTGATGAATTTCTTTTTCTTGATCATTTGTGATTTCATTTTCTTGTAATAAAATTTGTGTATTTTCTTTAATTCTCTTTTTTGCGGTTTCAAGTGCTTCTCCCTTTAGATCATAGATTGTCACATGATAATTATATCTTGCAAAGATTTGAGCCATTGAATAGCCCATTGTTCCAGCACCCGCAATAACAATATTTTCAATAGCCATTAGTCAATCTCCATTTCTAAAAGGGCACTACCCAATGTTTTCCCATGCATATCAATGGCAAGAGAACGTGTAACGCCACCACCTAAAGCATCTTCTAAGACAAAATTTAATGCACTAATTGTAGGCATTTCATAACGTGTAATTTTACCATGTACGATATCTTTAAAATAATCTTTTAGTTTTTCTTCTGTTACTTTTTCTTTAATAAGATCATAATCTTCATCTTTATAAGCAATCACAGAAATAACTGAAATATTTCCTTTATCCCCTGTTCTTGAATGTGCAATTTCTTTTAATAACATATCTTATACCTCCATATATCCTACTGTAATATGAAAATGATCATTAGGAATTAAAATTGATGCAATACTTACAATATCTTTAATTGTTTTAACAGCACCTCCGCCTCCTGAAGGTCCATTTGTATATAATGCTTCTACTTCATTACCAACAAGTTTTGCTTCTTCTTTTGTTTTCACTCTAGCAGCAACTCTTAATCTTACTTCATTTGGAATATATTGTCCCATTTCATTTGAAATACTATCTTTATATAAAGAATTAACTCCAATGTAATCAAAACGTACTTCTTCTGCCTTTAAACCAATCATTTCAAAACGATGTTCTAAAACTTCTCTTGCAAGTTTAGCTTTTGCTAAAGCATTACTTCCACCATAACTAATTTGTCCTTCACCAATATAACAGTCATGATAACCAACACTTGTTTTAAAATAACCATTTGGTGCTTTACCACTAGCATTTTCAATTCTTACTTCATTTTCACCAATTTGTTTAACTGTAATTTTTGAAAAATCAGCAATGACATCTGGTGTAAAATAATTTTCTGGATCTTGGATTTCATAAAGCGATTGTTCTTTAACTGTTTCTGTTGTTACAATACCACCTGTATTTGGTAATTTAGAAACAACACCATCACCATTTTCATCCACTTCAATAATAGGAAATCCTAAATTCCATAATTCAGGAACATCTTTATAACCAGGATCAGCAAAATATCCCCCTGTAACTTGTCCAGCACATTCTAATAAATGTCCTACCCATGTTCCTTTTCCAAGTTTTTCATAATCATCCATTGACCATCCAAATTCATAAACTAAAGGTCCTAAGCTTAATGAAGGATCTGCAACTCTTCCTGTAATAACAATATCCGCATCATTCTTTAATGCTTCAACAATACCAGAACAACCAATGTAACCATTAGCTGATAATACTTCTCCATCAATTGCTGACAAAGGTTTCTTTGTTTCAATTGTGACATAATCTTGATAATCATTTAATTTAGAAGAAACATCATCACCTTCTACATAAGCAATCTTTAAATTTTTTAGCTCTTTATCTTTCGCCATTTCTTGACATTTAAGAGCAGCATGATAAGGATTTGCAGCCCCCATATTCGTAATCACTTTAACATGATGTTCTTTTAAAGCCTCTAAAATGCGGTCAAAACGATATTCAAATAATGCATTGTATCCTTTTTTAGGATCTTCCATTTTTGCTTTTTGGGCTAATGAAATTGTTCTTTCTGCTAAACATTCAAAAATAATATAATCTAAATTCCCTTTTTCTATTAAATCAATGGCAGGTTCAATACGATCTCCAGCATAACCTGCTCCACTACCAATTCTTACTGTTTTCATATGTCCTCCTATTAGTAAAACGTTCTACTTCGAAATCAAGTATAACGTTTTACTAATAATGTGTCAATAGGATTTATGTATTTTAGTACAACGTTTTACTAATTGCTTGTTTTTAAAGATAGGTTTTGTTATGATGTTAACGAGGTGAACACGATGGCAAGTATTAAAGATGTTGCTGCAAAAGCACAGGTATCTATAAGTACCGTGTCCATTATTATTAATGGAAAAAGTAAAGAAAGAAAAATATCTAAAGAAACCCAAGAAAAAGTACTCAATGCGATGAAAGAACTTAATTATCAACCTAATCTTTCCGCAAAGAAACTACGTCTCGCAGATACAAAAAAAACGATTGCCCTTTTTTGGACAACAGATTTTAGAGGTGTTATGTTAGCGAGATTTTTGGACGGTTTACACGAAGCTATAAAGAAATCAAATTATAATTTTGATATTATTATTTATACCTATGAAAATAATCAATTATGTAAAGAAGAAGCATTAACGAAGTTATCTAACTTCCATGGGGCAATCATCGCAAATTCAAGTGAAAAGGATTTAGAGTATTTATCTTCACTTAATCCAATGTTCCCTATTGTTTTATATAATAGACAACTTGTTGGTTATAGTAGTGTCTCTGTTGATGATTCTCTTATTGCTGAAAAGATTTATCATTTGATAAAGGATAAGAATAATATTGGTATAATTAAAGCACCCTATGCTTTTAAAGGAATGTCTGTAAGGGATCAACATTTAGTAGATTTATTAACACACCATTCCATTCAAGAGTATACAGTTACAGAGAATTCTATTGAAAGTGGATATTCTTTAGCTTCTTGTATTGATTTTAAGAATCTTGATGTTTTATATACTGCAAGTGATATGATTGCTGCAGGAATCATGCATTATTGTTATAAAAATCATATAGTTATTCCTGATGATATTGAGATTGTTTCTATTGGGAATGGACTTACACATGTTGATGCATTTTTAAATCCATCATTAAGTATTATTGAAATACCGTTAGAAAAGATGGCAGGAGAATGTCTTCATGTTTTAAATCAACTATTTAGTCAATCTTTAATTATTAATAAATCAGTTGAACCACAAACTATTGTAAGAGAGTCTTTAAAATAAAATATTATTTAAGGCAAAATTTTTAAATAATAAAATTCTTGCCCTTTTTAATAGAAAAGAAGCCCACTATAGGCTTCTTAACATTATATTTTTTATGCTTCTGCATTTTCTCCTTCGGCAAGTAATTGTTTATCATAGGCTTTCATAAATGGTGCAGCAATGATAACATCTAATACTAATAATCCAAACCAAACAAAGATTGCTTTAATATCCATTGATGCCAACCAAGCTTGAAGTGGTCCTGGAACTGTAAATGGTAATGATATGTAGAATTTTCCCAAGAAACCACTACTCATAAGACCATAAGCAATAGCAACATTTAAGTTATTACAAATATAGAAGATAATAAGTGTAAATGGATTTAATACTGTTGGTAATCCAAAGATAACGGGTTCATTAATATTGAACGCTGTTGAAACAACAGCAATTTTAGCAATTGATTTTGATTGTGATGCTTTAGAAAAGAATAATAAACAAAGAACAACTGCCATATATGAAATATATCCACCATAAACTGTATTGAATGCTCCGGCAAAAATACATGGTAATTCTTTTCCTGCTGCATAAGCTTCAGCATTTAATGCAAGTGCTGCAGTTGTCACAGGAGTTACAACAACTCCTAACATATTTCCCCCATGAACTCCAAAGAACCAGAATGTTGTCATTAATAAGTTAATAATAATGATAGATGGTAGTGATCCTGTTGCTGATAATAATGGTTGGAAAATAGCATAAATCAATCCAGAGAATCCTGTACCAATAAGTATGTGGCACAATCCATCAATTCCCATAAAGAAAACAAGACTAGCAATACCAGGAATTAATACATTAAATGGTGCTGCAACATTTGGTGGTACTGAATCTGGTAAGCGAATTACTAGATTCTTTTTAATAAAGAAATGGTTAATTTCAATAACTCCTATAGCTACTAAAATAGCTGTAAACATTCCACTTGCGCCAATATTTGTAAGAGGAATAGCTGTTACAGTTGCATCACCTACTGTATAGGCTGTAGGAATACCTGCAACACATAAGTAAACTAAAATTGTTGTAATTAAATTAGAAATGGTATCCATTTTATAATATTTACATAAACGATAGGCAACCCCTAAAACGACATAAATTGAAATTGCTCCAATTGTTAAGTTATAAGGTATCATTAATGTTGATGAATAGGTAGCGGCAAAATCACGCCATGCACATAAAAATGAAGTTAATAAATTCGTTGCTTTAACTGTCGCATCCACAGGTGGCATTGCAAGTAAAATTGCAAACCCACCAATAATAGTTACTGGAACTAAAATTGTAAGTCCATCACGAACAGCTGCAAGATGTCTTTGTTGCGAAATTTTCATTGCAACAGGAACAACATATTTTTCTAATACTGCTTGAAACTTATTCATAAATCCTGAATTTTGTTTTTCCATAAAAGATCCTCCTCACTAATCGTCATTTTTTATAACCGGTTTCATTTGACACATTTAGCATAGCACGTAATGAATGATTATGCAATATTTATTTTATTTTTTTGAAATCTCTTTCATTTTAAAAATACATGTGCTATACTTTTTCTTGCAAGGAGGTCATAAAATGGAAATTGGATATAATAAATTAAACATAACGCCAACACAACCTGTTCATATTGCTGGCTATAATAGAAAAGAACTCTCTAAAGGTGTTTTAGATCCTATAGAAATCAATTCTCTTGTTATTAAAGAAAATAATAAAACAATTATTTTTTCTATTTTAGATTCCATCATTATTGAAGATTGTGTAATTTTACCTGTTAAAAAGGCTATTTTTGAAAATTTCGGTATTCCTTTTGAACAAATCATTATCGGCTGTATTCATACACACTCAGCACCTGCCTATTTCAAACCTTTCTTTGAAAATGTTTATATCGATCAAGAATTACAAAAAAGTCTTATTCAATCCTTTATAAAAAGTATTTCTAAAGCTCTTGCTTCATTAGAAGATGCTTCTTTAACAATGGAAACAACTCAAATTGAAGGACTTTATGGAAATAGAAATGTCAAAGATGGCTGCGTGGATAAAAGCATTAATGTGCTTCATTTTATGAATAGCCATTCAAAAAATGAAATATGTTCTTTCATTCAAATGTCTTGCCATCCTACCATTTTGAATGGAAGCAATTTTAAATTATCAGCAGATTTATTAGGTTGGATTCGTCAAAAATATCAAACAAAAACACAGGTTCCTTGTATGATTGTTAATGGTTTTTGTGGTGATGTTTCTACACGTTTTTATCGAGAATTAAAAGGAGAAGACGAATTAGAAAGAGTTTCTTCATCCATTATTCAACAAATGAATGATTTAAATCCATTAGATGTTCTATTTAATGATTTAAAATGCACATCATTCGAAAAATCATATCAATATAACGGACAAAGTGATCCTTTTGTTCAAAAAGAAATTCCTCATTTAAAAGAAAAGATACAAAATTCTCAAAATGATGTAGAAAAAGCTATAGCATCACAACTTCTTTATAATTTAGAATTTAAAGCAAGCAAAGGAGAAATGGTTTTAAAATTATATAGTCATATCATAAAGCTCGGTAATATTCTTTTTATCTCTCTGCCTGGAGATATTACTGCTGCTTTAGGAAAAAGAATTGTCGATCATTTTAAAGATTATAAAGTGATTATTCTTGGTTATTGTGAAAATTATTCTAATTATTTTGTTTGTAAAGAAGATTATAGTAAGTATTTTGAAACGTATATTTCTCGTTTATCAAAAGGTAATGCCGATGATTTTATTCAACACGTTATTAATCAAGCTGATGATTTATTAAAGTAAATTCTTTCGAATTTACTTTTTAGTTTTTATAAAATATAATAAATATAAGAAATTGAGGTGGTTATATGAACCCATTTGAAAAGATGGATTTAAAAAAAGATTCATTTACAAAAAAAGAACTTATTCTTTATGATGTTTTAAAAGATAATCTACAAAACATTTTAAGTTTTTCTGCAAGTGATCTTTCTAAGCAATATAATATTTCACAATCTACAATTACTCGTTTTTGTCAAAAGATTGGTTATGATGGCTATAATGAATTCAAATTTGATGTTTTCCGTTCTGGAAAACAAGGAAGTTCATCAAAAGATGATTTATCCACTCTAGATGCCTATATTAAACTTATTGAAATATTAAAATCATCGATTGATTATAATCAATTAAATCAATTTGCGAGTGATATTGTACACGCTAATTCTATTATTATTTTAGGAATGCACAAAAGTGCCCTACCAGCAAAATTATTACAATATAATCTCTTTAAATATGGTAAAAAGGCAATCTTTTTAGATTATGGAGATATTGCCAATGATTTTCAACAATTAGTAAGAGAAGATGATATGGTTATTATTTATACCAATAGAGGTAATGTTTTAGGTTCAATTAATTCAACGCTAAAAGAATTAATAAAGAAAGTCTCTTTTAATTTATCAATCATTACCATGAATGATAAATTATCATTAAAAAAACATACTAAGAATTATATTTGGCTTCCTTCTACGATTAATCAAGGTTTCCAAAATTATCTTGAAAATCAAGTTGTTTTCTTTATTTATACAGATATTCTTACTTCTCAAATAGCAAAACTTATGTAAAAAGATGTATGACATAAAATCATACATCTTTTTAATAACATACATAAATATAACGTCCAAACTTTACGAGTTCTGTCTTCTTTCTTAAAATACGGTCTTTAATTTCAAAACTGGCTTCTTTAATTTCTTGATCCATCTTTTCATAACTTACTAAAACAAGTTTATCACAAAGTCTTCTAGCACTTTGGATGATAGCACATTGTTCCTGATAAGTAATTGGTGTATAGAGATTATAAGGAATATCTATGATTGCAACATCATAGTGTCCTTGATGTTTATTAATATCATCTTTAGTAATTAGCATGCCATCAAAACCAAAGTGATTCAAATTACATCTTGCTTTCCATGAAATATCTCTTGAAATATCAAACCCTTTAATGGAATATCCTAAAGCAAGACCTTCTAAAACAACCGTCCCCATACCACAACAAGGATCAATAATCGTTTTACTTATATCATTTTCACCAGCAATATTAATTAAAGTACGTGCTAAACGAATATCTAAAGAATTAGAAAATGTATTGGGTTTATCATCATACTTTTTCCAAGATGGAACACCATGATGATAATAACCAATAACCCATAAATCATTTACTTTAGTAAGTGCGATCGTATGTAATGGCTTTGCCATATTAACACTTCCATCAATAAACCAAGAAATTTCTTTACATTTATCAAGCGTTTCTTGATAATTTGGATGACTTATGGGATTTTTTAAATAGATGATTTTAAATTCTTGATAATTATGTTTTTGTTTTTGTACTTTTTCTTTTAATTTTTCAAAGTCTTTATCCATAGCCCAAATATCAATCTTTCCTTTAATAAAAACACTGGTATTAACATCAATGTCTTTATTTGTTAGAAAACATTGTTGGTAATTTTCATGAAATAAATATTTAAACTCTAAAGTACATAAATCATGTTCTTCAGGTGGATAGTTAAATAAATAAAAGTATTTTTTCATTTTATCCCTACTTTCTTCGCCCATTTTACCAATTGTTTCATGGTTTATCAACTTATAAAAAAACAAGGATTTTGTCCTTGCTTCGTTTTATAAATTGAAATTAACTGGTGGGGCAATTGTTCCCAAATCTCATCGAGTTTATAACCCTACACTCGACACTTTCGTGCACGATAGCCATCTTTCTATCCTCAGCAATTTCATCTACATTGTACGCTATTATTTACTCTTTTTACCAGCTTTATTTTATTTTTTCTTTAAAAGATGTTATATTGTCAACAGGAGGTTTATATGACTTATTTAAATAATTTAAAAGAACGGTTTACTTTTGATCAACTGTTACTTATATTTACATGTTTTAGTTTTACTTTTCCTTTTTATATATTAGGACCTATTTTAGTTATTGAATGTATTTATTTATTTGTATCAAAGAAAGTAATTAATGTTTTAAAAGAAACACCAAAGATAAAATTCCTCTATTTATTTGTTTTAATTTCTTTAAGCATTTCTTTGATTCATAAGAATATTTTAGGTGCACTGGCAACAGTCGCTATCTTTATTGCTATTGTGTTGATGGTTTATTATCGAAAACATGTTAATCAATCAACTTTTGAATTTATTATTGATATGTTGATTGTGTTATCTATTCTTTGGGCGATATATGGAATTTATGAACAATTTCAAATTTATCATCGTTTAGGGGTCGATCATTTTACCTTTAAAGTCTATGCCAGACGTGAAAATCGTTTGAATAGTGTTTTCTATAACGCAAACTACTATGCTATGATGATTGAATTTATTGCGGTATGTACTGTTTACAAATTCTTTACGGTAAAGAATGATTTAAAAAGAAGTATTTTTTATGTTGTTGTTGGCTTTTTGAATTTATTTATGCTTTATATGACAGGATGTCGTGCAGGGTATGTTGCCATTGCGGGAGCTATTTGTTTATTTCTTATTTTTAATAGGAATTATAAACTCTGTTTTTTAATTGCTTTAGGATGTTTAGGAGTTGTTGGTTTCTTTGTTTTAAATCCTAGTAAATTCCCTCGTATTGAATATTTGATTTCTAATTTAGATGTCAGAATGAAGATTTGGAATTGTGCCATTCAAGGGATCATCGCTTCTCCACTTTTAGGACAAGGACCATTTACTTATATGATGGTTTTAAATAAATATAATGGACATTTAACACAACATGCTCACAGCGTTTATTTAGATCCTTTACTTTCTTTTGGAATCATTGGTCTTGCCCTTCTTGTTCCTTATGTTTATGATAATTGTAAACGTCTTTATAAAGTAAAAGAGCATTATTCTTATATTGCTCTTGTAATGGGATTTATTGGTGTGTTATTGATTCATGGTATTTTAGATTATACAATTTTTTGGGTACACACTGGTTTATTCTTCTTATTTGTTTTATCAAGTTTTGAAATGTTTGAAGCAAATCGTAATTAGCGATTTGCTTTTATTTTTGATAAGTTCTATAGATTGTTGCTACAATAAATAAAAGAATAGATAATTCTAAATATTCTATATTCAATACATGTATATAAAACCAATCAATGATCATAAATAGAAAAGGAATTCCTACCCATATCATAGTTTCTATAAAATGATATCTTTTTACATTCATACTCATCACCTCTTAACAAAATATTACTCTTTTTTATGTTAAGAAAATATCAATTAAATGTAAAAAAAGAACTTCTTTCGAAGTCCTTATGCTCTTGAATTCATTGTATTTTGTTTTAAAGAATTTACATATTCCATTTGATGTTTAGCATTTTCTTTTAATTCTTTTTCCATTCCTTCTAATGTCATATGTTGTACTTCTTTAGTTTCTGCTTTTTTTCCACATACTTTTTCTAATGCTTCTTTTGCATCATGTTGTAATGTGTTTCTCATTTGATTTCTTTGTTCTAATTTCATTTCTGAAGTTTTGATTTCTCCAGCAACTGATTCAAAGATTTCTTCTTTTGTTAATTCTTTTCTTGTTTCATTTTCATGTTTTACATCATTACTATCTTTAAAATACTTTCTTAAAGATTCTTTTGCTTCTGCGTTAATTTCATTGATACTCATAATATTCATCCTCTCTTTCCTAAGACACCTGTAGCATAATCTTTTTTAATTTTTTAGAAAAGAGAAATGTATACAATTTTAATTTCATTAACAAAATATATAAAATGTAAGAGCTTTATTTGTTAATGAGATTTACAATAGCCAAAAGAAATTCTTGAAGCAATAAAGCAAATAAACGCTAAAAATAAATAAACATAAATCATAGCCTGCTTGGAAAAAGCTTATTTCCCTGGCAAGTCCTGAAAAAAGATTTTCAATCAAAAAACCAATGCCATTATTGAAAATAATTCTAAATAAAGAAACACATCCTGAAGATAAAGCTGGTATAAGCATAATCATTTTATGTTTATTTTTATAATCTTCCAATAATCCTACCGATAAACGTAAAACCATTTGTGATATCCCATAAGTTCCTATAATAATTCCAATAAATTATGTACTTGTTTGAATCATCGCAAATAAGGTGGTTGATAAGAAATATAGACATATTGTACAAATTTGAAAAAGATAACAGCAATAAATAATTATTTTATTTAACATCAATTTAAGATTCTTAAATAATCTTAAAATGTTTTAAAGCATATTCAATACCATCTTCACTTACTGGTTTAGTAACATAGCTTGCCTGCTTTTTTGCTTTTTCTCTGCCATTTCCCACACAAATAGAAGTTCCTGCTATTTCAAACATCGGAATGTCCACTTCTGCATCCCCAAAAGCATAAATATTTTCTTTATTTATTTTTAAATAATCGATGATTTCTTTGATTGCTTCTTGTTTATCAATATGTTTTAAAGCACAGTCACCAAATATGGCCTTTTCTCCTTTTCCTCCCCAAGTTAAATCTTTAAACTCAGGAAAAGCTTTTTTAAAATCTAAATAATCTTGATAACTTTCTAAGATATAATTGATCTTCGTGACATTTTCTACATAAAGATTTTTTGGAAAAATCATTGTTGGATAGATTTCCATGACATCTGGATTTTTCATCCCATATTGTTTTAAAGCACCAACACCACGTACTTTAAAATTTTGTGAGCCATATAAGCCATCATTTGCTTCAATATAATATTCTAAATGCTGTTGATTTAAATAATCGACAATTCGCTTAACATCTTCTACTGGAATTGTTTCATCTTTAATTATTTTATTATTTAATTCAATATAGGCACCATTGCCACCAACAATCCCATCAAAACCAATCTCTAAAATAGGTTCTTCAATGTGGCTTCGACTTCTTCCTGTAACAATAACGGCTAGGTTTCCATTTTCTCTTGCCTTAGAAATTGCATTTTTAGTACTTTTTGGTAAGGTTCCATCATAATCAATCAACGTTCCATCGACATCAAATAGTAATAATTTTTTCATATATTCACCCCAAACTATTATACCATTATTTTCTTTTTTACTTAAAATCTTTCAATAACAGAGTAGAAGGAGAATAAATATTCTCGCCCCCTCTCATTGCACCGTACGTACGGTTCTCATATACGGAGCTACATTTATATGGTAGTTCAACTACCTTAGGTAATATTCTAGGGGATTGGCCAATCCTGGTCTTTCCCTTTTATTTATGGCTAATATATCTGCGTTCAACAAGAAATTTACTCCATTTCCGTTTGCTCATCTGTACCATCCAAGTCTTGAATTGGCTACTGAATATATTTGTTCTTCATTAAATTTTTATGGCAATTTCCTATTTAAAAGTTGAAGATTTTTGTATATCTTTCTAGGTTTCTTTCATTGTTTGATAATGATTACTCTTATTTTATGTCGTAACCATTGCCCAAACTTGTCAATGAAAATTTTCATCTTTCTTATTTTAAAATAATTGATCCATCCTCTTACTATTTGATTTATTCTTGTAAAAGTGATGACATTGGAACGTGCAATACACTTCCTTCTTATAAGTTCTTTTCGACATTTGTCATAAAGACTCAATTTGAACAAAAATACTTATTTTTAAGTAATTAATGGATTACTACAAATAATTCTTACATTTAAGTTGTCCGAAATCTTGACATAGTACCACACTTCATTTCGCCTGATATTTCATCTACAGTTCTCTCGAATAGCACTAGTGTGCACGAGGTAGGACTTTCACCTACAGGATTTCTACATTCCATGACGCATTTCAAGTTAATAGAGCCCTATCTTGAATAATCATTTATAAGTAGAAAATGTCATGTCCCTGTTGACATAACCTACAAGCAACTGCCTGTCGCACGAAAAGACAACCCATTTAATTAGGTTGTCTTTCAGTGCGAGATTTTCTCAATCATCCTATTAATTTTGAGATTTAATTAAAGATTCATATACAGTTCCTTTACTATCTTCTAAGGCTCTATTCTTATATTCCTTGCTTTTTGATTCATTACCCATATTTTTGTAGATAACTGATAATAAGAATTCGAAATAGGGAGTATCTGCATTGTCTTTAGTATATTCTGCATCTTCTAGATCAGATTTTAATTCATCAAAATACTTAATCCCACCAATAATTAAAGTATCATTGACCATATCCATCTGTCTATATAGGGCATGATCATTTGTCGTGCTAACCATTTCCAACAAACGATCAATCATAGATTCATTTTTCTTACCTACATATATATAGAATACTGATTTTGCGAGAACAGACTTCTGCTTAGAATTCATAGGAACATGATCTATTATATTGTTTACTTGAATATCTATTTGTTTATCATCATTTAGTTTTAGATAAGCATTTAAAAGTAAGTATTCTCTATTAAAGGGAGGAATACATATCTTAGCTAGTTTAGTTGCTATTAAGTCTTCTATTGCCTTAATATCATTGTTTTGGAGTAATGTAAGATAGATTTTTAGAAGTTTCTTTCTGATGATCACTGGAATAACTCCAATAACAGCAATCACTATAACAGCAACTAACATAGCATTCATACTTTTATGCCCCTTTCTCAATCAACTTTATAATATCATTTAATTCATCAATAATTATATCTGCCTGGCTTTGATCCAAGCCAAACTTATCATCTTTTAAAGCCAATACCTTAATACCAGCTCTATTTGCAGCTAATATTCCTTTAGGTGAATCCTCAATAATAATAGCTTCATCTTTATTCACATTCAATTCTTTGATTGCATGTAAATATATTTCTGGATTGGGTTTACTTTCTTTGAATTGTTCACCACTTACTATAAGTGTGAAATACTTTCTTAAATCAGCTTGAGCTAATGCAGTATTAATAGTATTTAAACTTGAAGAGGACGCTAACGCAATTTTATAATGTTCACTTAAGCTTTCTAAAACAGAATAGATCTGTGGTTTAACGACTGCTTTATAATCACAATCAAATGAACGAAAATATTCTTGAAGCATATTTTTAAATGTAATAAAATCTGTTTTGTTGTTCCACATTGTGTATGCTTGTTCATAATATAATTTACTATCAATACCAATAAGAGGAATACAATCACTTACTTGTATTTCTATATCATGCTGTTTAAAAAATCTTATCAAATCATTTATATACATGGTTTCACTATCAAAGATGACACCATCCATATCAAAAATAATCGCTTTAATCGTCTCCATCATAATTCACAAAATTCTCCGTTTTTGCAGCTGCGATAGCCTTAAATTCTTTTAATAATGGATGTTGATAAATAGAGTGTAAGTCATTTGAAACAATAAAGCTTAATAATTGTACAAATGGTAGATATACAAGTGGACTTAATTCACTTGATACCGTATCACTCAAACTTAAAACATGACCATCTCTCGATAATTGAGGGTTGTTTGAAATCAAATAAGCTCGATTTGTGACTTTTCGTGTAGCCTTATATACTTGTTCTACACGTCGACTTGCACCATCGTTCCCATCAAAGAAAATCACATTGTATTGTGGCGTTAATTGAAGGTTTGGTCCATGGATATACTCTTCAATTTCATAGCAACAACTTGGAATATGAATAGTTTCACCCATTTTTAATGCACTTTCAAGTGCTGTTCCATAATTAGCACCCGCTCCACAACTGTAAACCCAGGACATAGATGAGAAATTCTTATAATGTTGCTGAATAAAGTTTGTAGCCTGATCAATCATTTCTTCATTTAAATCAACTGCTTTCTTTAATTCATCCAAATACTCAATCTTTCCAGAATACGCAATTGCGAATAAATCTAAGAATAACGCAAGTGAAGAAACACCCTTTGTAACATAGCCAACTAATTCTTCACCAACACCATATTCAATCACAACATCCGCAACATCTTTTACATCGCTGTTTTTATTTCCTGTTAAACAAATAGCTCTACATTCTTTTTTCTTTATGATTTTTAATGCTTCTATTGCATTTGTACTTAACCCACTCTGTGTAACCACTAAAACTAAGTCGCTCTCTTTAATGTCATTTTCATAATACGTAAATGTATATGGCGTAATGACTCTTACTTCTAAACCACTTACTTTTTCCACAAAACTTCTCGCACAATAACAAGCATTATGACTTGATCCAGAAGCAACAAGTAAAATACGTTTTATTTCTTTTTGTTGCACTTCTTTCATCAATGGATCAACGAGTGTAGTATATTGTTCAATATTTGTTTTTAATACGTCTGGTGTTTCTTTAACATAATCAAGCATTGTTAATTTATTCATAATATACCCCCAATTATTAATATATAAAAGGTGGAATGAATCCACCCCTTATATTTTAGTATTCTAATCTTCTGTAGTAACGACGGATTTCCATAGGGTGACGAGTTTCGATTTCCATATGAACATCGATTCTGTTGTTTACAGCATGCATTACATGGTGAGATAAGTGTTTACGATATTTTTCACTAATTCCCTTTAATTCGTAATCTTTAGAGTCGATGATTGTGTAGTTTTCACAAATTCTTGGAATAAAGTTAGCTACACGTTCAGATAATGGACGTTGAGCATCTTCACCAATATAGATAGTAACTGGAGTTTCTTTAGTTACGATTTCAAACATACCGTGGAAGAATTCATTTGATGTGATTGATTTAGTTTTTAACCATAACTGTTCTTCCCAATAGCACATTGCATATGAGTAAGTAGCACCCCATTGATTTCCAGCACCTACAAAGTAGTGCATTTCATCATTCCAGTGTTTTTTAGCGAATTCAACAGCAAATGGTTCAGCTTTCTTTTCAACTTCTACTAAAGCTTCTGCTAAGTATTTGTCAAATTCAGCATACATATCTTCATAGTCTTCTAATTCACCATTGTTGAACATGAAACGGTCAGCAACCATGAAGAACTTTAACTGTTCGTTAACTGGGTAAGAAATCTTGTAGTCTCCTAAATCTAATAAGATAGCTTCTTTAGCATCTACAAATGAGATAACTGTAGAACCAACTTCAGCTTTGATCTTTTTGATAGCATCAACTACTTCTTTAGTGTTTCCAGTTACAGAAGAGATAATAACAACTGTATCTTTAGTAATACGTTTGTTTCCTGTAGTTAAGTATTCAGCAGCATTTTCTGCCCAAGTTTCAATAGCACTCATTTCTTTCATATGTACTGTAGCCTGCATAGCACTTGCCCAAGTACCACCAACACCTAACCAGCAGATGTTTGAATATCCACGTTCGCAGATTTCATCAACGATTTCGTTGATCTGAGGGCGTAGAGCTAATGCGCCATTTACGCTATCGATTTTTTCCTGTTCATTAAATTTAATCATTTCCATTTTCTTTTCCTCCATTTATTTTAAATTTATTAACAACCTAAGATACCAAAGAATGCTCCGATCAATCCGATCACAACACAGATTAATAACAATGTAGTTGTCTTAACATTTTTCTTTTTCAATAAGTAGTAAACTAGTAATGTGAATAATAATGGCATTAAACCAGGCATGATATTATTGAATACATCATTTAATGTAGTTGCTTCATTACCAGAACCAAACTTCAATGGGAAACTGATTGCTACGTTTTCAGCAGTCATACCACCAACAACCATCAATCCTAAAACACTTGCTGCATAAGTAAGTTTTGACATTAATCCATTTTGTTGGATCTTAGCCAAGAATCCACTACCTAATTTATAACCAGTATTCATTAAATAATAACGTAATCCCTGAGCTGGAAGGTTGAAGATTAATAAAAATAAGATAGGTCCTAAGATATTTCCTTGATTTGCTAATGATAGACCCACACCAGTAGCGATAATACGTAATGTTCCCCAGATGAATGAATCACCAATACCAGCTAAAGGTCCCATTAATGAAACTTTTACACTGTTGATACTTTCTGTATCAAATTCAGGATCATTTGCGTTACTTTCTTCCATAGCAGCACTAATACCTAAGATTAATGTTGCCAATTGTGGCGTTGTATTGAAGAATTCCAAGTGACGCTTCATAGCTGCAACCTGGTCTTCTTTATTTGGATATAACTTTTTGATAACTGGTAACATACTATAGCAGTATGACATATTCATTTGTCTTTCATAGTTCCAAGACCATTCCAAACCGAATGAACGCCAGAATACTTGATTTAATTCTTTTTTAGTTAATTTATTAGAAGTCGTCATCTTCATCCACTCCTCCTTCTATAGCTGTTTGAGCTGAATTACTACGTAACTGAGTTAATACGATAGCAATGATAACTCCAAAGATTGCGATTGCTGTTACTGGAATCTTTAAGTATACGCTTAATGCAAATCCTAAGAAGAAGAAACATGCAACGTCTTTTTCCATAATCATCATTAATAATAAACCGAACCCAATTGCAGGTAATAAGCCCATTGTGATTTGTAAACCATTTGAAATCCATGTAGGAATGACATTTAATAAAGCCTGTACAGCAGGTCCACCAGCATAGTAACCACATGCCACGATTACACCGATAATTAAGTTAACACCGAATAATCCACCTAATAAGTGCATTCTAGCAACTCCAGCCATATTTCCTTCAGCTGCATATTTATCTGCTTTGTGAACAAATGGAGGTAAGATGAATACCATTCCAACGTTCTTTGCGATTAATACTAGTGAAGCAACTGGTAAACCTACAGTTAATGCAGTTTCTGGTCCAGCTCCTGTTGTAATTGTGAAAGCTGTTCCTAATACAGTTCCTGAAATCATTTCAGGTGGAATACTAGCACCGATTGAGAAAGCTCCCATAAATGCTAATTCTAATGTTGCACCTAGAGTAACACCTGTTTGAATATCACCAAGTACAATACCTGTTAAAGTACCCATAACCAATGGTCTTGATAGCAAACTTGTACCGAACAAATACTCAGCATTTCCAAGCATTGCTACCAAGCCAAGTAAAATTGCTTGTAGTAACATATTTCTCCTCCTATAAAACTTTTTCTACATTTACTGGATTATCTTCTGGAACCATCTGAATTGTTACATCCACACCTGCTTCACATAATCCTTTTAAAATTGTTTCTTCTGCTGGTGTAATATTCATTGCTTTAGAAATATTACGAGTTTCAGCAGTTGCCTTAGTACCACCAAGATTTAATTTTTTGATGTTACACTCTTTACATAATCTTTCAGCATCCTTAATAGATTCAACTACAGTCAATAATTTATATTTGTCTGTAACACCACTATTGATTGCCTTTACTGCATCATCCATACTTTTAATAACTAATTTCACACCACTTGGCTTTGCCATCTTGATTGATGTTTTTCTTAAATCATCTTTCATAACTGCATCACACGCAATTAAGATACAATCTGCTTCAACTGCATTTTTCCAAGAAAAAGCAACTTGACCATGTAACAATCTGTGATCCACTCTTAATAATTTAATCATTTTCTTCTCCTCCTATTAGAAATCTTCATCATCTTCGCTTGTCATTCCATTCATAACAGTCATTCCATCTTTAGCTGCTTCGATCAAATCGTTCGCTTCTGCTAATTCAAGTTTTCCATTCAAGCCTTTCATTACTGCATCTAATACTAGTCCCATGTTCATTCCTGAGAAGACCATTACATTATCTAATACTGCAAGTTTAGATAATGCTGTGTGAACACTTCCACCTTTAATATCACATAAGATTAAGATTTGTTCTTCACACTCTTTTGCTTCTTTCAAAACTTCTTGATAAAAGTCTTCAGGATTTTGTCCAGGAAGCAAGCTATATGTTTCTATATCCTTAGCTAAATCTCCAACAATCATAGAAACTGAATCTTTCATTCCTTTAGATAATCCTCCATGTGATGCAAGTATGATTTTTGCCATATTCTCTACACTCCTTTCTTTTTCATTTAAGTTCAAGCTTCATGTCAGTTTATAAATTCTTTCGCTTAATCTGTACAACTGATTTCCACTTATACTCAAGCAAGCTTCGTGCCAGTTTATAGATCAATACATTCAATCTGTACAACTAACTTCCACTTATACCCAAGCAAGCTTCGTGCCAATTTAGAGATCAATACGTTCAATCTGTACAACTAACTTCCACTTATACCCAAGCAAGCTTCGTGCCAGTTTAGAGATCAATACGTTCAATCTGTACAACTAACTTCCACTTATACTCAAGCAAAAAGTGTGCCAATTAATAGCACACTAATTATTAATAATATAATTGTATATATATTCTACTTCTTCATCTGGAATCTCAACGTTGTAGTATGTCTTAACTTCTTTCATTGAGATATTTACTTGATCTATAAACTCTTGATGCTTTTCTTTAAAGTCTTGATCAGTAAAGTTTGAAATAGCCTGTCTTGTAACTAATCTTTCTACAAGACAGCAGATATGAATATATAACCCAAAGCATGTTCTATTTTTAAATCTTTTATGTAAGATATTCTGTAGATGGTCAATTGCTTTCGCAACATGTTCAAGTAGTTTATCCGGATTTAATATAGTTAAGTTATTCATGACATTGGATAATGTGAAATTACGTAAGATATTCTTTTCAAATATCTCCATCTGTTCTTTTTTCATATACTTTCCAAAGTATATCTCTATCGCATTTTGACCTTCATTAATGATCAATTCCTGTATACCAATATACTTCATAGATTCAATGTTAGGATCAAGTGTTCCAATAACACATACAACCTCATAATCATTCATTAACTGGTCATAAACCTGTTTACGTATTAAAGCAGGATAATCATAAGTAATAATCTTTAGATTAGTATCTTCAGGTAAAGAATTGAATAAAATTTCTTTGATCTTATGCGCTGCACCTAATCCTGATGCACAAGAACAGATTACAATAGGTTCTTTCTTTTTCTTAAGTTCTACATGTGTTTTATAGATGTTTTCCTTAAGAATAGAATCAATGACTTCAGTCACTGTTTTATTAAGTTTAATTCCCTGTCCTATTTCTAACGCACATTTAGTATTAATATTGTTTACTAAGGCAATATCCGCATTACTTGTATCTAATCCTTGATATATTTCTTCAAGAGAACCCATATCAACTAATAAATAAAGCTTTGAAATATTACCAACATATGCAATATAATCATTAATCTTTCTTGTAATAGCTTGTACATCCACATCTAATGGCATATCTATTGCATCAAATATATAACTATTCAACATTCTATTGGCTGCTTCCGCAATAGAACTTGCAGTTGAATAACCATGCGCAATAATAATCGCAATTGTGAGATCTTCACCAGAATGTACAAAGTACTTAATCATACAAATACAGATAATACACTCTACAAAGTCATCAATATCCTGATTCATATTATTCTTTAAGTAATGAGAAACATCCTGTCCTATTTCATATTCACGATGAAATTCAAGTTTAAGATATTTCTTTAAGTTCTTCACTTCATCATAATTCTCATTGATCCAGTTATTAGTCAAATATGTATTCTTAGAGAATTCTGAGATATATGTAGCGAGTGCTATCAACTCATTATGTGAAGTCCTAAAGCCATAATGTTCAGTGATATTATTAAATATCTTTTCTAGATAGTTAGTAAGATAATCAATTGACCCTGCACGATTATCATTAAAGATTAATTTTTCAAAATATCTATCTACAGTATTCTGTGCATTTATCGCAAATGAAGTATCTCTCTTTATATTAATTAATGATTGATAAAAATTTTTAATGATACCCTGATCTGATACAGGAAGAAGTGTATTAAGAGACACAAGCTTATGTTTCTTCATAATCATAGAAGAGACATCTATACTATTTCTAATACTGTCAGGTAAATCATAAGCATGAATTTCTAACGTATCTGAATTACTTTTATATAATGCACTCACACAGCTTGCCTGAATCGTATTAGTCAGTTCACCAATATTACCTACAAATGTATGATTCAGTAACAACTCATAGACATTAGATGAAATAAGAATTGTTTTGTTGATACGCTTCTCTTCATTCTTTAAGAAGTTATACATGAGTTCCAGCTTTTCATTTTCTCCTCTTTGGGCAAGAGATGGAATTGTAAGAATAACAGGAATACGTCTAAGGAATGTTTTTAATAATGCTTTTTGTGGTACTTCTGTTGTTGCAAATATAATTCTACATTTTGATTTATACCACTTATTATTATCACCTACTAAGTGATAGATTCCCTGGTCCATATAAAGGAATAGTTTTTCTTGGCATTCCGCATTTAAACAATGCACTTCATCTAGGAATAATACACCACCATCCGCAAAATGTAATAAACCTAAGTTATCGCTATCTGCACCAGTAAATGCACCCTTCTTATAGCCAAATAGGTTTGCTGTGAGTAGTTCTGGGTTATTAGCATACTCTGAACAGTTCACCTGTACAAAATTCTTAGACGCATCAATTAAGCCCGTATCTACACAATATTCATACGTAAGTTTAGCCATAAATGATTTACCCGTACCAGTTGGTCCATAAAACAACATTGGTAATCCAACTGGTGGATATGCTACTGTTGCCTTAATCTTCTCAACAATCTGATACATACTTTCATTAGACCCAATAAGCTTTTCAAAGTTCTGTAACTCTGTCTGATTGTTTAATTCAGCTTCCAATTCATCCAATGATTTGTATTCATCTGACGAAAGTTTCTTCTTATATTTACTTTCAAGAGAAGCTCTTGAAAGATATAAGATAGGACTTGCTTTAATTTTAATAAGTTTTTTCTCATTAAAAAGTTCATTTAATAATCTTATCACTTGATTTCTACTTAGTTTTAATTCTTTTGATAATTGGGTGGATTGACATTCATCATATGAATTTTGATCCATTTTTCCATTAATCAACAACATTATTTTTTCTTCCAATGAAATCACCTCATTATTCATCATAAAACAAATAAAACTTGTACGCAACAATAGTTATTCGGTATACTATTCAAGTAAATACCTAAACATTAATTGGCACGAATTTTGCTATATATTGATGAGAGGTGATGAACATGAAACAGAAAATGCAATATATTCAAACATTGAAACAAACTTTAAAATTGAATCAAAAACTATTAAAATCCTTAGATTTCTTAACTGACAACATTGATGATATCAACAAAGTAATACAGGATATACTAGAAACGAATCCTTTTTTAGAATTAAAATCATCAAAGAATTATGATAATCAGCAGTTTATTGAAAGTATTTCTAATAAACGTTCTTTAAAAGATGATCTCTATTATCAGTTATATGCCTATACACATCCTTATAATGAAGATGTAATGACATATCTGATTGAATCATTGGATGATAGTGGATTCTTATCTTATCCTCTCGATCAATATATGAGTGACCTTCATATCGATCAAGATATGCTTGATGCGCATTTAAATATATTACGTTCATTTGAGCCTAATGGTGTGGGTGCCTCTGATGCAATTGATTCTATTCTTATTCAGTTAAAAAATAATAATAAAACTAAAACCTATACACTATTTAGAGATTATCAAGATGTCATCTTAACTCAGAATTATTCACTTATTAAACAAACAACAGGATTAAATAAAAAAGAAATAGATCATTTATTCTATGAAATACGTTCTTGTAATCCATTCCCTTGTAATATGTATAATACATCTCATGATGACTATGTATCTCCTGATATACTCATTGAAGTAGAGAATTCAGATATTACTATTACACCTATTAATCAGCCTGCTCTCATGGTGAATGACATTCTATATGAGAAAGTAAAGAATGATGAGAATATGAAAGCTTATTTTAATGAGGCACATTTCTTAATGGAGAATATGACAAAGAGAAATCAAACTGTTCTTATTGTCGCAAATGCGTTAGTAAATATACAAAGTGGATATTTCTTATATGATGATGAATTATATCCATGTACTTTATCACAGCTTGCAAGTGAGACAGGATTCCATGAATCTACTATTTCACGTACTTTAAATAATAAGTACTATAGCTTTAATGGTGAGGTTTATCCTCTTAAAAAACTTCTTGTTTCTCAAACTGCTTCAGGAGATAGCAGTGATTCTATTAAAAAGGCTATTGTTGAGTTAGTAGATAATGAAGATAAAGAACACCCACTTTCAGATAATCAGATTCTCAAAAAACTAGAGGAATTAGAATTACATTGTTCACGTCGTGTTATTGTCAAGTATAGACAACAATTGAATATTCCTTCTTCTACTAAACGTAAGATGCTTAAGAAAGTAGGCTAACCTATCACTAGGCTAGCCACTTATCAAACCGTACGTGCACTATTAATGCATACGGCTTACCAATTTTCTACTTATTTAATTTATGTATGGACTATCTTGATAAAGAATCGTCCATTTTCTTTAATCTCTTTTTTGTGTAGAATGCTATACCTAGTTCTTTAAATTTTTGAATGCATTTTCCCATATCAACCTTATTTCTATGCATGTGGTATTCTACATACTTCTCAATAGTATAGGTTCCCCACATTTTGTAGTAGAACCACCATTTTGAGGGAATTAAACAGTGTGCTTGCATGTGACCTTCGAATACTTTGAGAGCCTTGAAGACATTCAAATAATAGTTGGTCTTATCAACGATGATAGGATTTATATCCTTTATCCATTCTTCTTTTGGCTTAGTCCATCTATAAGCCATATTGACCTTGATTTCTTCTCAGGTCTTTCTCATAGAATTGATACCAATAAGAATCATTTTAAAAAGTACCACAGGATCAATAGAACGTCTGCCAAAATCACTATAAAGTGATTTTACTAACGGATAGATGAATTTCCAGTCTATCGTAGCTTCCAGTGTTCTAACCAAATGATCTTGTAGTACTAAGTCATCTAAAGTACTCATAATAATTCCATCACATTATATATTTGCGCGATTAGCCATTGCCCTATTTATTCCTCCAATTAAGCTCCTTAATTATATCATTTTTAGGTGATAATTGTCAGAAAATAAAAAATCGTAAGGCCACAAATTTTGCTTAATTGGAGTGTAGTCACTTACGACAGTAATTATATTGTCAAATAATTTTCAGTTTTTAAAGAAATAAAGAAAAGACTGTTAACATTTTATTTGTCAACAGTCTAAATAGAGTACATTATGAACTCTATTTTGTAAATTGTTTGATTGCATTTGCGACTGCAATTGTGACATCTTTATTGAAGATTTTAGGCATGATATTTTCTTCATTTAAATCTTCATCACTAATTGTATCAGCAATTGCTTTAGCAACAGCGACTTTCATTTCTGGTGTAATTGAAGGAACTCTTGCTTCTAACGCTCCTTTGAAAATACCAGGGAAAGCAAGTACGTTATTGATTTGGTTTGGATAATCTGAACGCCCTGTTCCTACCACTCTTGCCCCTGCAGCTTTTGCTTTTTGATAAGTAATTTCTGGTTCAGGGTTAGCCATCGCAAAGATAATTGGATCTTCATTCATAGAATGAACCATTTCATCTGTAACAAGATTTGGTTTAGAAACACCCACAAAAACATCTGCTCCTTTTAAAGCATCAGCAAGTGTTCCTTGCATATTATTAGGATTTGTAATATCACATAAAGCACGTTTATGAGGAATAAGTCCTTCTTTTCTTTCTTTATATAAAATACCAAATTCATCAACTGCAATAATTTTGCCAACACCTGCCGTATACATCATTTTAATAATGGCCGTTCCTGCAGCACCTGGTCCATTTAAAACAACTGTAATATCTTTGATATCTTTTTTTGTCACTCTTAAAGCGTTATAAAGAGCCGCTAAGACAACGACTGCTGTTCCATGTTGATCATCATGAAAAACTGGAATATCTAACATTTGATCCAATCTTTCTTCGATTTCAAAGCAATCTGGAGAAGCAATATCTTCTAAGTTGATTCCCCCAAAACATGGTGCAATATTTTTTACTGTTTGAATCAATTCTTCTTTATCTTGTGTATCTAGACAAATAGGTACCGCATTAACATTACCGAATTTTTTAAATAATGCTGCTTTTCCTTCCATAACTGGAATAGAAGCTTTTGCTCCAATATTACCAAGACCTAAAACAGCTGTTCCATTAGAAACAACAGCAATGGTATTTGATTTTGTTGTATAACGATAAACATCTTCTTCGTTTTCAGCAATCTTACGACAAGGTTCTGCTACCCCTGGCGTATAAACAACAGACATATCATCCATTGTATTAATTTCACAATTTAATTCCGTATGTATTTTTCCTTGATGTTTTTCATGTAATTTCAAGGCTTCTTCATAATAATTCATTTTCATCACCCGTCACTATTATACCTATAAAATAACTAATTCGTCTAATCTTTTTTATCTAAAACATAGCCATGATCCATTGGACCTTGACCTTGTCCTAAATCAAGCATTGCTGCAAGTGCTCCTGAAATATAATCTTTAGCTTTTTTAACTGCATTTTCAAGGTTTTCACCTCTTGCTAGATAAGAGGCAATCGCACTTGATAAAGTACATCCTGTTCCATGGGTATTATTGTTATTAATGCGTTTTCCTTTAAACCATTGATATTTTTCTTCTTTATAAAGTAAATCATTGGCATCATTGATTTGATGCCCACCTTTAAGCAATACAGCACAATGATAATGATCTCCAATATATTTAGCTGCTTCTAACATTTCTTTTTCGTTATTGATTTTTAAACCTGATAATACTTCTGCTTCTGGAATATTTGGTGTTAAGACGGTTGCTAGTGGGAAAAGATTTTCTTTTAAAGTATCAATAGCTTCATCACTAATAAGTTTGGCACCACTTGTTGCCACCATCACAGGATCAACAACAATGTTTCGTGCATGATATTGTTTTAATTTTTCACTAATCGCTAAGATAACCTCTTTTTGTGAAACCATACCAATTTTAACGGCCATCGGATAAATATCTGTAAATACACTATCCATTTGACTTGCGACAAAAGAAGCATCCACATCATAAATCGCATCGACTCCTGTTGTATTTTGAGCCGTTAATGCAGCAATAACAGACATAGCATAAACACGATTTGCAAGCATTGTTTTTAAATCTGCTTGAATTCCTGCGCCACCACTACTATCACTTCCAGCAATAGTAAGACATGTTGGCATTTTATTAGAAACAATTCTTTGAATTTTATCTTTTAATAGGCTGCTTGCTTTTTGAATGTCTTCACTTCCAAAGATACTTGAAACAATCGCTACACCATCAAGATCAATTCCCATAAATTCTAAAACATTAACTTGATTGATTCCACCTATGGCAACTACAGGAATATCAACTTTTTGACAAATTTCATTTAATGTTTTCATCGAAACATCTTGTGCATCATTTTTTGTTTGTGTTGAAAAAATAGCACCTACACCTAAATAATCTGCACCATCTTCATAAGCTTTCTTTGCTTCTTTCATATTATGGGCAGAAACACCAATGATTTTATCTTCACCTAAAAGTTTTCTTGTTTCTTTTAAATCTAAATCATCTTGTCCAATATGAACACCATCTGCATCAATTTCTTTACATAACTTTACATCATCATTAATTAATAAAGGTACATGATATTTTTGACATACTTCTTGTACTTCTAAAGCTTCTTGCTTAAATTCTTCATGTGACATTTCTTTTTCTCTTATTTGTATCATCGTCACACCACCAAGAATCGCTTCTTCTACTAATTCACAAAGTTTTCTTCCATTTAAATAATGTGAATCAGTTACACCATATAACAATAAATCTTTTTTATCTAACTTCATTATTCATCCTTCTTTCTTTGTATTCCTCTTTTATTTCCAAGGAAATAAAAAGAGAGTCCTGATGAACTCTGTTAACGTTTATTTTCCTACGTTGGCATTATCCAAATCAGGTTATGGGTCTAAGTCTATCCTTACTCTCAGCAAAAGCTCCCCGTTTCTTCTATTATAATTTTTATTTTAAAAATTGTCTATTTCTAATCATATTATTCTTCGTTTTGTTCAAACTATAAAAGGAGGTGTTTTCATGAAATTATGTATTACCGCAGGTAATTATCATATTTTTAAATTAATGATTAAAAATCATAAAGATTCTCGTATTCAATTAAAAAATATTCATCCTTTAGATTTTGATCTTGTTTTTGATGTTTATACATCTCTAGACCAAAAAACGGTTATTTCCATACTTAGCCATGAATTACGTTATTCCCCTTTTATGTATCTTTGTCCTGGTTTTAAGGTCATTCCTTTTAAAAAGAGAATTCCCCATGGTACCAAAGAACCAACTAAACCATTGAAACTTTCTTTTAATTGAATAATTTATATTAAAAAACAGTTTGAGATAAGTATCTATTTCAAACTGTTTCTTTTTTAATTAATAATTCTTAAAACATCGTCCTCATTTGTTACATTAAATATATTTAATGTAAGTTCATTTAGTTTTTCTAGCGATG
>OGRK01000094.1_pt1 | contig 101806 bp, 98 predicted proteins | sample 1553471 | NCBI WGS metagenome assembly OGRK01 (sample SAMEA2580080, study PRJEB22360) | human gut metagenome | biome: human gut; feature: human-associated habitat; material: faeces | place: Denmark | collected 2008/2010
TAAAAGATACGGCGTTAAGAAATTTGACAGGAACCCATATGAAAATCTGGTCCGGTTACAAAAGGCATTAATAGAAGATACTTATCGTACTTCGGAATACTGCGTATATACAATCATCGCCGATCGTGGTAACAAAGAAAGAGAAATATATAGGCTACCGTATTATCCAGACAGAATAGTCCATCATGCTATAATGAATGTTATAGAACCTTACCTTGTTAATAGATTTACTGCAGATACCTTCAACTGTTTAAAAGGAAGAGGTATTCATTATGGAGTAAAGAGATTGAAAAGAGATTTAAAAGCTGATAAAGAAGGCACAAAATATTGTTTAAAATTAGATATTAAAAAGTTCTTTCCTTCTGTAGATCAAGATGTGTTATACTCACAATTTGAAAAGGTATTTAAGGATAAGAAACTATTAAGATTATTACATCATGTAGTTTATTCTACACCAAAAGGTTTACCAATTGGAAATTACATATCTCAATTTGCAGCAAATTTGAATTTGACTTGGTTCGATAGGTGGATTAAACAAGTATTAAAAATAAAATATTATTACAGGTATTGTGATGATATTGTTATATTACACCCAGATAAAGATTACTTAAGATATTGCTTACAAGAGATTGAAAAATATCTAGCTGATAACTTGAAACTAAAAGTAAAACGTAATTGGCAAATATTTCCTGTAGAAGCAAGGGGTATAGATTTTATTGGTTATGTATTTTACCATGATCATACTTTACTCAGGAAAGATATCAAAAAGAAGTTTATTCATAAATTAAGTTATAAAAGTAAGAATAAGAGGTTAACATCACTAGCAGCTTATTGGGGATGGTGTAAATATGGAAACTGTCATAATTTATGGTATCGCTTTACGAGATCTTATAATTTTAAAGATTATAGACAAAAATTATTAAGTAGTTATGGAATTAAAGAAAGTACAAGGTGATCATATACCTGAAGTAATAGAATACCTAGGAATGAATGAATGGGCAGTTAGATGGGATATTGAAGAAATTAATTCTGAAGATATACATGGTTATGCTTATTATGAATTAAAATTCAATGAAGAACCAACTTATGATTCTTTCGTAAGTAAGGTTATCAGAACTAGATATAGTGCAGATGAGGAAGCAGCATTAAAATCTAATATGGTTGAACAATTGCTTAGTGGCAGTCAACCTATTACCAGATATGATGAATGGCAATCTTTTCAAACACTTAGAACAGAAGCTAAAACAATTGGCAAACAAATATTTAATATTTAATTATGGTAATTAAAGTAAAATATAATGGAGAATGGGTTAAAATACCATACTTAAGTAGTGATCATGGTCAGGAACTAGTAGAAGAAGCACCTAAAGATGGTTCACAGTACGCTAGACAAAATGGTATATGGTCTGTAGTAAATATACCAGAAGTTGACTTTACTGAGGTATATAATGCTATTGATACTAAAGTTAATAAAGTAGAAGGTAAGAGCTTAAGTACTAATGATTATGTTACTGCAGATAAAACTAAAGTTACAAACATCAATGAGGTAATTGAAGCTGCTACTAAGAATATTACAGCAACAGATATCTCTATTACTCTGGATAAAAGGAACTTGGTAACCAATGTAGTAGAAAATATAGAATTAAATCTTCCTGCATCTACTACAGCTTTAGCTGGTTTGATGTTGCCTTCAGATAAGACAAAATTGAATGGTATTGCTGCTGGTGCTGAAGTAAATGTTAATGCCGATTGGAATGCTACAGAAGGAGATGCATTGATATTGAATAAACCAACATTGGCTACTGTAGCTACATCTGGTAGTTACAATGATCTTACTGAAAAACCTACTATACCTACTGTAGATGTTAATAAGGAATATGTAGATACTCAATTGGCTACTAAATCTGACTTACCAGATTATACAGTATTTGACATTGTTATGGAAGTAGCATCAAGTGATAATACATCTATATCTCAGGAAAATTATAATAAATTATTAGAGAAGCTTCCAAGAAATGCTGTTAACATGTTTCCAGTCAGAGATAATGACGTGTATATATCAAGTCTTTTTGGTGGATATAATATTAATGGTGAGAATTCTATTTGGTTTTATGTAAAACAGGATATGGGAGTACTACAGAATTCTTCTGTACAAATCTTTATATATCAAGATTTAACTGTGAGTGTAGATTCTGGTATGAATTATTTAATACCAGTAGATGATGGAATTGATGTATATACAAATCTATCAAGTAATTTTTCTGTGAGTGATCCTAAACAGTTAACAATACGCACTATAGGTGATGGAACTAAATCTTTAATGGATGATGGTAAGTATCGTAAGTTACCTATGTACGGGAGGAACCTGTTGTTGGGATCGGGTAAAGAGGTTAGCAACTCGAATTACAATATAGCTAATTATTGGTTGGCGGAACAGATACCAAAAGGGGCACAAGTAACTGTTACTGTATGGGGTGAGTTAGGAGAAGATGTCACTTCGTTTGCCTTATATAATTCTGGCGGCGGGGCTGGTGCTGGTGTTCCGACTCCTCTTCTGGTTCCGGTGGGCGGTAAGGCGAGTATAACTTTCAATTGGAATACTCATGATTCATCCTCAGCAGTTTCAAATACGCATTTGGCTATTTTTACGTATCCGTTTGGGAGTACTCCTACAGATATCTCTACCATCCACAAGATCAAGCTCGAGTATGGAGACTTATCGACCGAGTGGTCTCCAGCTTGGGAAGACATACCAGATCTAGAAGAAAGATATGCGTACGGTGTTGAATGGGATACTGCATCATCTAGTCCTGATGGTGTTAGAGTAGGTAATATGCAATTGCATAGGGAGTTGCCGGTGCAGAGTAAGATGAGAAGGTGTCTTTTGGATAGAGATGGTGGAGTTAAAGAATATTTGGATAATGAGCTTTCATGGGGTGGAAGCTATTTGGATTATGCCGTTATGACAGAGATGCCTGAACATTGGTATAAATTGTATTTTAATGGCACTAAATTTAGGATGATGTTGTCCGAAATTCCATTACCTGGGTATAAACATGTAGATAAGTTCTATATCTCAACATATGAAGCCAGAATGTATAGAACCGATAATTTATTGTGTTCGGCGGCTGGAGCTAGTAAATTAAGTGATCCTAATTCAATTAATTTTAGAGGTGGTGACAACACAGCTGAATGGGATGATACCTACCGTTCCTTGCTAGGATGCCCTGTTACCAACCTTACCCGAGACCAATTCCGCCAAGCTGCAAGAAAACGTGGTAGTGGTTGGGAAATGTACACGTATGGAGCACATAAGACTCTATTCTGGTTATTTGCAGTAGAATATGCTACATTAAATAGTCAAAAATCGTTTAATGCTCAAAAGGACGCTAACGGTTTCTCCCAAGGTGGCTTAGGTCTGGGACCAACGCAAATGACGGATTGGGTTAACTTCAACAACTCCAATCCCCTTATACCATGCGGCTACACCAACGAGTTCGGGAACAGCTCTGGAGAGAAGGCATATGTGGTGAAGAACTCTTCCGACGGTACTCATGCTACGTTGATGGCTAACAGGTATCGTGGCATAGAGAATCCGTTCGGTCACATCTGGAAATACACTGACGGGGCTAATATACAGGTCACCACGGGCGATGCCGGATTGTCTATTCTATGGACTACCGATGACCCGTCGAATTTCAGCGACACCTCTTACACCGGTTATGACAAGAAAGGCAACATCTGCCGAACCCTTGGTTATGCCAAGAAGATGCTCCTAGGTGAGGATGGTGATATCGTAGCTACGGAGATCGGCGGTAGCTCCTCTACCTACTGGTGCGACTACTACTACACCCACACATCGAATAACCGCATGCAGGTGGTGCGGGTTGGCGGTGATGCGTCCTCGGGTTCGGCTGCGGGCCTCGCTGTCGGGGGTACGAATTATGTGCCTTCCGATGCGTATCGTAACTTCGGTTCTCGCCTTTGCTTTTTCCCAAAATATAAATCAACTGAAATAACTACAACTACAGAATAATATGAATAGAATATATAGTGATAAAATACCCAGTACAATAGAAAGAGATAGTAATGGTTACTATTTGTATAGATGGGATATACAAACGGAACAAAAAGATGAGTATATTGGTTATTCCTATTATGAAGTAATTGTATGGCCTACATTAACTGCTAATAAGATATTAGAAACATGTATTAATGAATTATGGGGTACAGATGTTGAAGCAAAGAAATTGAATGACTATAATGCTGCATTACTAGGGATATTAGATGAAAGTTATATAGATATTTACAAAGATTTCTTACAAAAGAGAAAAGAATTGAAGGAACAAGTAGATTCAGATTTCATTGCTTATGAACAAATGCAAGATGATCAAATAGTGAACAAATAACCGCTATTACTTAGGGTAGTGTCAATTTATAAATAAAGAACTTTTAAACCTTGTTGACGTTTACTAAATAAACTGTCAAAAGATATCAGAACGCTAGCTAATCTTGTATTGGTTAGCGTTTTGTTTTTCAATCATCCTCTTTCAAATTATTGTAATGTTACAAAGACTAAATAATATTATATTAACGGCTCAAAGTGTAGCTACAGTGAATTACTTTAAAGAATTAGTTAATGACGGACCGATTAAATTTGTTGCCTGTTTACTATCTGGTGCAATGGGTTGGTTATCTACATTCTTTGCTCCAATATGGACAGTAATAGTTGTAGTGTGTGTATTTATACTTATAGATGCAATTCTTGGCACCAAAGTATCAATTACTCATGGTGGTAAGTTTGAATCTAGAAGATTATGGTCTACTTTAAAGAAATTCGGAAACTGTGCAATGATAATTTCTTGTTGTCATCTTATGGACACAGAAATAGTAAAGTCAATTGACATGCATTTAGTAGAAGCATTTTCTGGTATTGTTTGTGGAGTTGAGTTATGGTCAATGATCGAAAATTTACAAGCAATTGATCCTACTGGACCGTGGAAGATCTTCAGTAAGTTTATACGTAGCAAAGGAGAAAAGTATTTGGATATTACAATAAAAAAAGATGATTTACCAAAGATAAAGAAACTTGTAAAAAAGATAAAATGATATTTTCCAAAGTAAAGATAGCTATTGCTGTTATTTTTAGTTTACTATTGTTTAATAATGTCAGACTTGCTAAGAAAGTAAATGACTTAGATAAACAAGTAGGGATTGCAATGAATAATGCTCAAGTATGGGAAAATATTGCAAATCAAAATAGAAATGAAGCAAGGTTATTGGAATTGACAGTAAATGATTTTAAAAATTCTAACGATAGTCTAATAAAGGTCGCCAGGGATCAACAAAAGAAGCTAAAGATCAAAGATAAGCAACTACGTCAAGTAGCATCCACTGAGACCGTAATTAGAGACACCACAGTAAGAATAATCCCTTCAAAAGAAAAGGATTTCTGTGTAGAGCTAAAACCAAATCAATTGACAACCATCATGGTGGCTAGAAAAGATAGCGTGTTCACACATACTATGGAAATACTAAATCATCAAGATTTATTTGTATACGAAGATAAAGTCTATAGAAGACGTTATAAGAATTGGTTTCAAAGATTAATTCACTTCGATTTTAAAAAAGATAAAATCAGTAAATATCAAATTATAAACTCTAATGATTTAATTCAAGTATTAGATACTAGAGTAATACATATATCAGAATAATTGCAATACATTTCAATTTAGTGTTAATCAATAAATAAATTGAAACTATGCATTTGAACAAATTATTAGAACAAATTAAACGCCATCAATCCCCTACAGAAGCTATAGATAAGTTGGCAACAGCTTTAGAGAAGCATGAAGGTAGCCTGTTGGAGAAAGGCTTCACTATTTTAAAGTCAGAATTGGCTGCAAATATGTATGAAGCTATAAATGGCCCTCATTTTGATGAGGAACATGCTCGCTATGCTGTAGAGGGTATGGAAAATGAGGATGGTACAAAAGGTCCTCATTGGACGGTTGAAGAGACAACGTCCGTTGCCAATCAAATGGGCATAAACTTAAAATCAGAGAAACATAATAAGTGGGACTGGTTTGTTGCTATGAATATGATATATTCAGACTTTTATAAAGCAGTAGTAGCAATGACTGGTAGCGCAAATACCAAATATTTCGCAGAATTAGCTAAAGCTTGGCTTTGTGACAAAGACATTTCAGAAGGCAAGATGTGGCACTACTATGTGTACATTATGTGTGACGACGAAGAAAACGATTATAAAGCATACGAACGTATGCACAGAGATCGTGAAGAAGAATATGGTCGTTATGCAAGACGTTCTGGTAGAATGGAATACGCAAATAAAGAAAACGATTACCGATATCCTTACTCTAAATATTATGACGAGTATGAAAGACCTGGTCGTAATAGATATTATGAGTTAGATTATGATCGTGAAGATCGTGAAAAAGAAATGCGTGACCGTGATAAAGAATCCAGAGATAGACGTAACACATCTGTTAGATATTTCTAATTATCAAATTATATATAAATCAATTAAATTATAAATCATTATGTTAGAAAACGAAAGAATTATTGTACAAGACCGTGGTGGTATTGATGCTGGTATCGCTGCGTTAATGCAGAATGCTAATAAAGGTTTTGACCCCGCTGCTTTAATGGCCATGATGAACAATGGTAATGGCATGTTCGGTGGTAACGGTGGTTGGTGGTGGATCTTCATCATCGTGCTCTTCTGGATGTGGGGCGGATGGGGTGGAAACGGCTTCGGTCGTGGAAACCAAGCAGAAACAAATTCAGATTTTGCTCGTTTAGCTGCTATGGGTAATGCAAATAACAATACTGATTTGTTAATGCAAGCTATCAACGGTAATAAAGAAGCTATCAGCACTTTGTCTACTAACTTGAACTGTGATGTTAAGTCAATTGACAACGCTTTGTGTTCTATCCAGAATGCAATTGGTAAAGTCGGTGGTGAAGTAGGCTTCTCTGCAGAAAGAGTAATCAATGCAGTAAATGCTGGTGATTGTAATGTTATCAAAGCTATTAGCGACTGCTGCTGCACAACTCAGCGTTCAATCGATGCAGTTAATTTGAACTTAACTCAAATGAATGCTGATAACAGATTGTCTATCTGCCAGCAAACTAACACTTTGCAGAACGCTATTACTTCAGGTTTCAATACCTTGTCTAATGAAAACGCTACAAGATTTAACATTCTTGGTGCTAAGATAGATGCTCAGACTCAGATTATCAATGACAAGTTCTGTCAATTAGAAATGAGAGAAATGCAAAATAAGATCGACACATTACGTGACGAAAAGAATGCATTACAATCTTCTGCATTGCTACAACAACAGACTTCTAACATCGTTAGTCAAATTAAACCTTGCCCGGTTCCTGCTTACTTAACATGTAATCCTTATGGATGTAATGGTGGGTTGAATGGATACGGTTACGGTTATCCTTATGGATACGGTGATAGCTGTTGCGCTTAATAAGAAAGGAGGCGATTATGTATCCTTTCGTATTTAATCCATTTGGTAGAAATAACACCGTAAATATTTTAGATCTAGTAATACCTAAAGTAAAAACTATAGCAATAGGTGAATCCACTGAAAATGTAGTATTAGGTATCTGCCCTAAAGTATGGTGTAGATTACCCAAAGAAGGTGTAATTGTTTTGGAAGTTAGACACACAGCAGAAGCTTCAGGAGCTAGTCTACCTGTATTTATCTCGGTTTCTGGTTCTGTAAGTACTGCTTCAAACACTCGCAATATACCTTTAGTAAATGCTTCAAGTGAGCCAATTACTGGTTCACAAGTTAGTGCTGGGAACAGATACATCGCATATTTTAATAAATGTGACAATGTAATACAGTTGATGAATTATACTCCTGCACCAGCTGCCTAAATATTAATCAAGATATATGGGCAGCTATGAGAGTTGCCCATATTCTTTAAATTTATAAAGATATGACATTCTCTCAGTTAACGTCGGGTACCAGAATACACGTACTCGAGATAACAGGTACTTTTAAAAAGAACACAACGTACAGTTTAGGAACGGTAGTCAGTGTATCAAAACCCTATGACGAACCAGTGCCACCGACACAATTTCCGATGCCTATGCAAAATAGACGCAAGCTCGTGGATCTAGTGATTTCGTGTGATGGTGAACAAAGAAAACTGTCAGTATCTGAAGATAAAACAATGATGACCGATTCATCCATTGGTCTTACTATAGCCACAGAAAAATCACAAATTGTTAACATGGTTAGACAGTCTCTAGAAGATTGCAGAATCAAGAAGGAGAGCCTGAGTAAGATTGATGAGGAAATGCGGAGATGTGAAGACATCTTAAAAATACTTAATATAAATTCGGACATAACAACCAATGTGACAAAAGATTTCAAAGAACTTGATGACTTAAAAGCTGAAGTGAAAGAGCTTAAACAACTTTTACAAAACGTATCTGCTGTTCGTCCGGAAGTAATAAAGAACACTCCACCCAATTCTGCTGAAGATAAAAAGGTAGAACCAGAGGGAGAAATAAAAAAAGAAATCTAAAACACAAAGGTTGGCTATTTAGTCAACCTTTTTTATTTTAAAACAATATGAGTACACTTTATAATAATAAATACGACATTCTAGCTAGTACAATCCAACCTAATCCTACATCTGTTAAATATTGGGCAGATTTATCATCTAATGCAAATGGTGGAGATTTGAAATATTTTGACGGTACCAAGTGGGTTTTGGTAAATAACAAAGCTACTGAAGACATTAGTACTTTAAAACAAGATGTGGAAACTCTTAAAGAATCCAAAGTAGACAAAGTGGAAGGTAAGCAATTATCTACTGAAGATTATACAACAGCTGAAAAATCTAAACTTGCAGGTCTATCTAATTACAACGATAATGAAGTAAGAGAATTGATTTCAGCTTTAAATCTTAGATTGACTACTCTAGAAGGTGATTATGAAGCTTTGGAAGCAAGAGTTGCTGCATTAGAAACGCCAGCTGCATAAAATGGAATTAAAATTAAATAGAATCTTTCTAGGTAGCTCTGCAACTATTGGAGAACTGTGGGTAAACGATACACATTTGTGTGATACTCTTGAAGATAGAGTAAGACCAGAAGGAGAAAAGATTTATGGTAAAACTGCAATACCTGAAGGTACTTATGAAGTTAAATTAACTTATTCACCAAGGTTTAAGAAAATATTACCAGAGATACTAAATGTTCCCAATTTTAGTGGTATTAGAATTCACTCTTTGAATAAAGCAGAAGAAAGTGAAGGGTGCATTGGTGTTGGCGAATGGAATGGTAAAGATACTAATTGGATATCCAATTCCAGAAAAGCATTCAATAAGTTATTTGCTATTTTACAAGAAGCAAGCGATCGTGGAGAGAAAATAACGATAACAATTAATAACTCGTGGAAATGACATTTAATTCACTAAACGCAATTATAGATGACATTTATAACATCTTAAGAGATAATAATATATCAGAAAGTGAAAATCTAAGTCGTATACAAGTAGAGCAATGGATTCATCAGTACAGAGCATACTTGATCAAACAAGATCTAGATAAAGGCAGAGACATAAATGAATCGTATATTCAAACAATAGGACCATTGCATATTTCTAAAGTACGAAATTGCCCTACAGATGGATACAATTATAAATCTGACGAGGAATTACCAAAGTTTATAGATTTACATTTTGGATCTGGGTTAATTTGTGTAAAAGACTTAGATGGTAATTTGATTCAAGTTGGAACTGAAACCAAAGCAAAGTATCAAATTAATAGAAAATATACATGCAATGATTATATTGCATATCTTAAAGGAAATCATTTGTACATAATGGGACCAGAACATCTAGAGTATGTAAGAATAGATGGTGTACTAGAGGACCCAACATCAATTGGTGAATGTTTTGATAGGGATGATACACCATATCCTGTTCCTGCAAATATGATACCTACGATTAAAGACATGATCTTTAGTAAGGAATTAAACTTGATGCTGCAAATGCCAAATGATACTACTAACAATAGTACAAATGATGTAAAAGTTCAATAATGGAGACAAAAGCTTATACAGGACACAATTTTTATGATTCATACTTAGAATATGTAGAAGATAATCCACTATATCAAGTTGAATACAGAGTGTTTAGAGATATAATAAATGATTACTTTAAATACCTTAGAGATGAATTAATAGAAAATGGAAAAGAGGTTAAATTACCATGTAGAATGGGGACCATTCAAATAGTAAAACACAAACCCAAAGAGTATACTGGAAAGAGTCTTCGAATTGATTATGCTGAGAGCAAGAAAGCCGGTAAAGTTATTTATCATTTAAATGAACATTCTAACTTCTATAAATATAGAATATATTGGAATAAACAGAATATGATAACACCAAATAAAACCAAATATCAATTGGTGATGACAAGGGATAATAAAAGGCATCTTGCTCAGATTATCAAAAATCATATTAGAGATTATAGAGAATTATGATTACAAAATTAACTTCAATTAAAACGGTAATTGCTAAGATAATTGCTGATCTAGATTTGAAAGAAGACGACATCCGTATATCAGATGTACGAAGTTGGTGTGGAGAAGCAATTGAAAAGATTGGCGCTGTTACACAGTTTATTCCAAAAGTATCTGGTCAAGATGGTACTCCAATTACAAAACTGTGTGGACATCAAGCATCGTTACCATGTGATCTTCATCAATTACATCAAGTTGCATATTCTTTCAATTGTGATGGACCTTGGTTTCCTATGAGGAAAGCTACAGGTTCATTTGCTGTTTGGGGACATGACAAATGTTGTTGCAATTGTGGTTGTTATGATGAACTTGGCCACAAAAAGGAATGCCGTCATAATAATTGCTGTGAACATTGTGACCCAAATATGATTGTACAAGAGGATACAATGGTTAACTTGGTAGTGGATATGATTGGTAACATAGATAAAACAGAGGCTTTAGAATTACTAAATACCAATCAAAATCTACGTACAATTATTTCAAATCTTATAAACGAACGTACACATAACGATGGGTTCAATACAGCAAATCCTAGTGGTGGATTGCAATATAGTATCAAACCTGGATTTATAATGTGTAATGTTCCGTCAGGTTACTTAAAATTATCATACAGTGCGATACCTACCGATGAAGATGGATACGCTTTAATACCAGATTTAACTTCTTATACTGAGGCTATATACTGGTATGTTACAATGAAACTGAAGTATCCTGAGTATTTGAATGGTAAGTTAAATCGAGAAGTGTACTACGATATTAGAAGATCTTGGAATTTTTATAGAAACCAAGCATATGCTGAGGCATTGATGCCAAATGAAGATGGTATGGAGTCTATTAAAAATAATTGGAATAAAATCGTTCCAGAATTTAGAGATCACAATACTTTTTATTCACATACTGGGGAAAGACAAATAATTTATAACGCAAATGAACGCTACTAGACAAACAAATACATTTTCTGGGGGTCTTAGTATGGACGTAGATTATTCCGTATTGAAAGATAACCAGTATATATATGCAGAGAACATTCGTATACTAACGAATGAAGGATCTTCTTTTGCAGCAATGCAAAATATAGAAGGATTTTTAGCGTGTAGACCTTCTTCAAATTTGTCTGGTGAAACTATCATACATGTTACCACAGTAAGAGATTGGGCGATTGTCTTTACTAAGATTAATGGTACAAATAACAATAATGTATATAGAATTGATTTTTCTAGATCCCAAGAGGAACCAATTGTAACAAAAGTAGTAACTAATAGACCTTTAGATATAGAAGTATCATCTAGCAACGTAGCTGCAATTAGTAGTGTATGTAGATGGGAAGCAAGTAATAATGTAAAAGTATATTGGGCAGATGGTCATTCACAAATTAAAGTAATCAATGTGGATGATGATCACATATCTAGTAATTCATCTATTACTTCGGATACTATAGTAATGCTACCAAAGGCTACATTACCTCCATTTGAATTTAATGGATTTGGAACAGGTAGTTTAGAATCTGGAATGATACAGTACTGTTATCAATTGTTTAAAGTAAGAGGTACAGAGTCTGCAATATCTCCACTTACTCCTCTTTATCATTTGAGTGATGGTGATCAAAAGACAAATTATAATGCTGTAAAAGGAAGTTCTAAAGGACAGAATACTGGTAAATCTATAAAACTACAAGTAAGAAACAATAGCACTGGATTTGATAGGGTTAGGATAATCTCTTTATTTTATAAGGCAAAGAATGAAGTACCTGTAATATCCATAGTAGATGATATAACTATAGGCAGTGGCTCTGTAATAAACTATGAAGATAAAGGTGGTAGTTTAGTATCAGAACTAAGCATTGATGAATTTAATTCATTAGCTAATTATACGTTTACACCTGAAGTAATAGAATCTAAGGATAATAGGTTATTTGCCGCTAATCTTACTGAGGAAACATGGGATGTAGAATATGATGCTAGAGCATTTAGAGCTAATTCTTCTGGTAATGTATTATTGCTATCTAACTCTGGTTCTTCGTTAAACTTTGCTCTATCAGCATTAACTACTACAAACATACCTAAAGACCACGATTGTATATGCCCATTTAATGTAGATGGTAGTGCATACAAGTATACTACTTCTCCAACAGGAGGGTATATACAAGGTGGAAAAGGCAAGAATGTGTCATATAGGTTTATTACTACAGATTTACTAGAAGATGCATCTACTACATCTAGAGGAATGATAAACGAAGAATTTACATTCAATGCTTCTTCAAGATCACTTACTAGTTTAGGTATTAACTATGAAGGTAATGATAAATCAAATACAATAAGTTTATCATCTGGTAACAAAATACCAAACTATTCTAATGCCGAAATAGAGTCCAAAGTAAAAGGATATATGAGGGATGAGATTTATAGATTTGGTATAGTATTGTATAATAAGCAAGGTTTGGCATCACCGGTACATTGGATAGGTGATATAAGAATGCCATCTAATAAAGATTCTGGTTATAAGTTTTTTACTTCCAATGAGGCTAGTGATTATGGATCTAATTTATCAGTTGTTACTAAACCTCTTGGTATTGAATTTGAAGTAAAGAATTTACCATCAGACGTAGTAAGATATGAGATAGTTAGATGCGAAAGAACTCTATCTGATAGAACTATATTAGCTCAAGGAGTAGTAAGTTGCATTACAAATTATGATAGAGATTCTAATATCTTAACACCATTCCCATATCTAGCTTATTCAAATAAGCATGGTTACTATGCAAAGACTCACAACAATGGAGATTTCCAATATACCTTTAACTTGTCAGATACACAATCTAACAATTATTTCATGTTTGTATCTCCAGAAATAGCAGTCAACAGAGAAAATGCTGATGCATTAATTGATAAGTTTCAAACAGTTGAAAAGGTAGGGATTATGACATCTCCTATTACTGCAGATGGTGATTGGGGTATTACAGATGGTTCTCTAAAAGTATTAGCAAATGCTAGATCTATAAAGTATGATGGTACTACAATAAAACCAACCAAAACATTAGGAGGTCAGTCTAGTAATGGTTATGTTGCTAATGGAGCAATAGTAATAAATAATGATGATTTCTATTCAGCGTTACTTGCTAAATACTATGGTTTATATGTTGAAAATGGTGTTCAATCTGCTGCAGTAGAGAGTGCAAAATATGCAGGGCCAAGCAGTCCTTGGTTAACAAATGGTGATCAACCTTGGTATAATGCCGAAGCAATTACTATTGGTGATAAAGTATATTATAACTGGGTATGGGATAATATTAGAACCGCAGGAGATGGTGAAGTAGATAAGACTGATGCAAACAATGTTAGAAAATATGGTCCTCATGGAATATGTTCCATATTTAAGAGCAACAACATGATTGCTAACATACCATTAGCTGTAAGTACTTCTAGTTACAGATATGTTAATTCAGTTGCTTTGTGTAACATGAAGCAAAGTGTAAATGCATATGGTGGTAATTCTTACTCTGCTGTACAGAATTCTGTGTATATTACTACAGGTGCTACTGCTGAATCTAGTATTTCCACAGTACTATGTTATGGTGGAGATACTTATCTAAACATATTTGATTACAATAACTGTATGTTTAGTTATAATACAGATGATTATTATAACAATAAAGCCAATAGATTATTCTTAGGTGCTTTTATACCATGTGAATCAAGTGTAAACCTAGCATTAACTCATGCTGATTCATCTATAAATAGAACTTATCAAGCCGGTAATGGATATGCTAATCATTTTGTAGAAGATGATATAATTACTGTTGGTGATTTATATACTCAGAATACTCCATCATATGCATACAATGATGCCTATTCTGCTCAACCTAATGCAAAGAAGTTTGTATCTGAATCTATTTATAACATAGATAATCTATTAACAGATACTCGTATCATATCTTCAGAACTAAAGACAAATAATGAAGTTACTGATTCATGGACGAAATTTAAAGTAGCTAACTATATTGATGTGGATACTAAATTTGGTCCAATTAATGATATGAAACTGTTTAAAAATAATTTAGTATTCTGGCAAACAGACGCTTTTGGCACAGTTGCAGTGAATGAACGTTCTATTATAACTGATAATAATCCAGGTGCTCTTACTCTAGGTACTGGTGGTATACTAGACAGATATGATTACTTTACTACAATGAATGGTGAAAGTCCAAACCAGTTGAGAGCAAATACTCAATCAGATAGTACTGTATACTGGTATGATAGTAAACGTAATGATATATGTGGGTTTAATGGTCAATTACAAACAGTATCTAAATTAAAAGGAGTTCAATCTTATTTGAATAAGAATAAAGACTTGTTTAAAAAAGATCCTATTGCAGTCTATGATAAGAAATATAATGAAGTTCTGTTTACTCTAGGAGATAAAACATTAGCGTTTAATGAACAATTAGGAGTATTTACTTCATTCTATAACTATAATCCAGACTATTACGCAGAATTTAGTGATAAACTATATTTATTTAAATCATTGAAACTGTTTAAATATAATGGTGGTGAACAAGCTGATTTAGATTCTGACAAAGCAAAGGTATCTGAAATAGAATTTGTAGTTAACAAAGATTATCCACAAACCAAAACATTTGATAATGTTGAATATAGTGGTGATTTTACTACAGATACTAATTTTGATTTGATCTTATTTACTACAAAAAGACAAACTAGTGAGACATTAACTAGTGCAGATATTGATTATAGAGAGGATACTTATAAATTTGCAATTCCTCGTAATTCTTTGAAGCTTAATGAAGTAGAACAACTGGCTAATAAATCATATAAGGATAGAATGAAAGGAAAATATCTCATCTGTAGTTACAAGTATGATTGCAATGGTGGTAATGAATTTAAAGTACCATACATTAGTACAGCTTATAGATACTCAATGATATAATATGAAAAAGAAAAACAATAAAAAGACTATACCAGCATATGCGTTTGGCATGGATCAATTGTCAAACTACCTTGGTGGAGCTAATGTACTTGGTTCTGCCATTTCTGGTTTATCAGAAGAAGGTTCAACAGGTGATATTGCAGGTAGTACTATTGGCAGTGCAGCTTCGTTAGCCGGTGCTGGTCTCACTGTAGGTGGTCCTATTGGTGCTGCTGTTGGTGGTGGATTAGGATTAGTGAGTGGACTTATTGGTTCAATTAAACGCAAGAAACAAATGCAAGCGTTAAGACGCAGAAAAGAAACTCTCAATAAAACTAAAATAGGTATGAATGCCGCAGCTGAAACTGAAGGAGAATATTGGGATGATAATGATCTTGCATATACATTTGAGAATGGTGGAATACTCCCAGACTTAGCGTACTTGGACAATAACGAAGTGGTCAGAGATGACTCTGGTAATATTGTTCAGGTTCCAAACACACAACCTGGCACAGATAATCATCTAGTGGACGCATCTACTTTAGAATCTGTATTATCTGACAAGATTAAAAGACCAGGTACAAATCGTACATTTGCTAAGGAAGGACAAATATTATCTAAAATGACAAAACCTAGCAAAGGCAAAGATATATTTGCTGAAAATACAAACAGATTAAATAAAATAAATGCTAACAAAGCTTATAATAAATTGTTAGCAGAACAAGAAGCCGTTAAAGCTGCAAAGGGTGTTAAACCCAAAATAAAAGGAATACCTGCATATGAGGACGGTACCAATAATAGAAAGTTACGTTGGGGCATTTGGAATGTAGAAGATGTCAATTTACCTGATCTTAACGTACTGGATAGATTGTTTACCAGAGATGCAAAAGATATAAGTGATCCTGATGCTACTGTTACTAAAGGTAGAGCTGGTATTTATGATGTTAAACCAGTAAGATACAACCGTAATGCTGCACATAATACTGCATTACAAATGGGTTCTCCTACAACTGGAACATGGTTTGCACCATTACAAACTACCGTAGCTACACCACAACAAGTAGATGCAATCACATATGCAAACGATGAACCAATCTCTGTTGATATACCTCTTTTACCGATTGAATCTGAACCAACTGTGACAAACACGTACACAAATGCATCGAATAAACAAGTTACAAAAACCCCTAGTACTACTGGTTCTGTAACCACCAAAAAGACAACCAAACCTAACATTACTAAAACTACTACTCAAAGATTATCTGAACCAACAATGCCACTAGTAAACACTAGTATGGCAATAGATTGGGAGGATGTTGTTACTCCAGTAAATATACCAACATCTGCAGATGAAGCTACTAAGAAACGTGTACTTGGTAAACCAAAAAATGGATATTCACCAGATTGGTTATCATTGGCTCCTACAGTGTATAATGCTTTGCAGTCATTAAGAGGACCAGAAGAAGAACCATTAGTATTAAACCCATATGCTGGTGCAGTTAGAAGTACAATGGCTAGACGTAGAATGAATATTGAACCCGCAAGATTGGCTAACAGTAGATCAAGAGCTATTTCAAACTATAACTTAGCAAACATTAATGCTAACACTGGTTCTAATTTAGCAGCAAGAACTCAAGCTGCTGTTGATGAATATGCTTCTAATGCAAATATGTATGCAACTAAACAAAATGCTGATAATGCTTACTTGGGAGAATACGCAAATACTCTTAATAATTTAGGACAACAATTTGTACAAAGTGAAAATATGTACAATGATCTTAATGCTAGAAATAGAGCTGCTGCTAGAAACTTTGGAGCAACTGCAACTAGTCAACTTGGTAAATGGTCTCAAGTAAATAGACTAATGCAAAATCAATCTAGTAGGGATCAAATGACACTACCATTCTTAGCTGATTTCTTAAGTCAAGGATTTACTAAAGAACAAGTGGATAATTTATTAACAAGAACTAGAAATAGAGTTTAATATGGTAAATAGATATGATAATCCTGCACAAGCAGAGTTCATAAATACATACGTTCCAATTCCATTTGAACAATTGTATACACTTGGGAAGCAGGCAAAAGAAAATGTAGATCAAGCATTAAAAGATTATTCAACAGCTTTGGACAAATGGGCTGAATTTCAATCTCCATCCGCTGCTGACACAAAAGCATACTATGATGAAACTTATGGTAGAGCTTTGCCTGTGGCTGAAGAATTGTCTAAAAACTTAGACATGATAAAAACCGCAGAAGGGAGATCCAAAATATATTCAGCAATAAATAATGTAGACAGGGCTAAACTAAGCATGCTTCGTCAAAGTGCTGAAGGTTTAAAAGAAAGACAAAAAGTAAATCAACGCTTAATGCTAGAGGGAAAATACAATCCTTTATGGCATGACGTTGATTTCACTGGTTATAATACACTTACTTCAGGTATTTATAATGATGTATCTCCATTAGGTTATCAATCAATAAAAGATCTTACAGACAAATATGTAAACAATCTTAAAGATAGCTATTTGGGTAGATCCAATGGTTTTATTCATACTGGTGTAACTGGGGATCAAATTAAAAAAATATTGGATGAAAATAAAAGTGGTATACTATCTACTCCTGAGGCTCAAATGCATATGCAAGTGTACTTAAAACAGAACCCTGGAGCAACTGCTGAAGATGCTGCAAATGCTTTTATGGAAAGAGCATATATAGATAATCAAGAATACATTAGAAATAATATTACAGTAGACCCATATGAAATGCAAGCTTTGAAAGAACAACAAGCTTTAAGAGTTGCAGCTACACGAAAAGGAAAAAATGGTGAACAACCAACTGATTATCCAGATGCTTATACTAAATTGTATAATGACGCAGTAGTTCAAGAAAAGCGTCAAATGCAAAATAATCCAAATCTAACTAGAACAAGATCATTTATAGAAGGTCAAGCATCTATGATACAGACTTTGACAGACGCTGCTAATGCTCTAGAACTAGGTGCTATTACTCCAGAAGAATACAACACTATGTATAAGGCATACCAAGAATCTGCATCAAAGAACTACAGTAATGAAGCTATGGCAAATGCTTATGCAGAGGATGTTAGGGATATGTTTGCTAAACAATCTGATATATCCCCAGCAGTTGGAGTAAAACAAGAAAAATTACCATTGTACTATGATACTGCATCTAGAGTATTGAACGAACTTACTTATCCTACTTCAGGATTAGTTATGAACCGTTACAATAAAATAAAATCTTCTAAAGAAGTAGAAATTAACAGTAATGATGCCATAACTAATGGATTTACTATTCCAGATACTAATGGGTTAATATTGTCCACAGACTTTGTAAACAAAGTAATGAAGGTTCCTTCTATGAAATACACTGTTCAGGACAATTCAAGACTTAATAGAAACTTTGCAGAAGACCTAAAATCTGGAGTATTCCAAGATGTTATAAAGGTACCTAGAAACAAAATAATGGTAGGTGAATCCAATGGCCAACCACAGTTGTTTCAAAGGGTTAGTGTTAAGATACCTGTTCAGTCTATAAGAAATGCTAACTATGATGTTGACAGTTTTAAAGAAATGGTTAATAAAACTATGGGTTTAACATCTGAAGTTGGTTTAAGTGTTAAGCCAATAAAAGGTGAAAGTGTGGAAGATGCATGGGGTCACTCTGATACTAGAGGTGGGGCAGCTATTACTGGAGAATACTTTACATTTGATGCAATGGAACCAATTGATCCACATGGTATGACAAGAATGACTTTTGATCAAGAAGTCAATAAAGAACATGGTGGGTCTAAACTACAAAATGATTTATATGATAGTTCATATAACGAATCATATTCTTCTGATATCGAACTTTATCAAACTATGCTTAATCTGTTACAATAATATATGGAAACATCTATATTAGACAAATACAATGCTGGTTTAATTCCCTCTAAAACCAATGCCACTACTGCCGCTATACGGCAAGTAAATGCACAGCATTCCCCTTTAACAAAAATTAAAACAGGGTATGATCGTGAATTGGAACAAACTCCAATTGATGATTATGAAGAAATGTATCTATTGGACAAAGAAAATCCAGAGGAAACTCTTAAAGATAAGAGCTACTTAAAAGATGCATGGACCACTTTTATGAACAGTAGAGATCAAATCAATCTAATGTCGGAAAGAGCTAAACTAGCTAAAGATATAAACCCCGTATTAGATGATATTGATTATGAATTGAATTTTCTTAGTGATAAGCAAAAGCTTAAAAATCTTGAAAATACTATTCCTACTTTGGATGAGAATTCTGAAGAATACAAAAATGCAATATCTGAATACTTTCAACTCCAAAGAACATTAGCAGATAGACAAGAGCAATACGATAGCATCTTGTCTAAATATGGTGAAAAAGAAGGTGATAACATTGATGCGAGAATTGAATATCTAAGTAATTCTAGAAAATCGTGGGAAGAAGAAAGATCTAAAGTAAATGAAGAAATAAATAATATATACTCTAACTTACGAGAAAGATCTGAAAATTATACACCGTCTTCTGAATTTAGAATAAAGGAACAAAGAGCTCAAGATAAACCTTGGTATTCCCCAGATTATTTCTTATACGCTGGTCCAGGTTTAACAGGTTCTTCTATGGCAACTGTTTATGGTTATATCGCAGATGCTTTAGCTACCGGAGCTTTGTGGTTAGGTAGACACTATGCTACTACTGGAGCATTGAACGCTGTCCCTGGAATTGGTGCTGCATCTAATTTAATTGGGTGGGGTAGTGCAATTGCAGCTACTGCAGCTAGTGTTGCTGGTAATATATACAGTAGACATAGAGAATCTCTAGCTCAAGTATATGGTGCGTATAGATCTAGAATTGAAGATAGTTTAAAGGAACAAGGTATTGACATTAAACAATATGCTGAAATTGGTAGAAACCAGTTAAAACAACAAGACCCCAATATAGATGTTTCTAAGATCTCTGATGATGAGATAATAGATAGAGTTATATCTGGAGAGATAACCATAAACGATGCAACTCTAGTAAATGCCAAAAGATCCTTAAAAGATGGATTAGAAAGAGTTTATGATAACAACATGGCATTATCTGCTATGGATGTTGCTCAATCTGCTTTAGTATTTGCACCTCTTGGTAAAGCTATGGGCAAAATAATAACAGCTCCAATTAAAACTGCTTTAAATCCATTATTAAAAACAGGTACGAAATTAAGCGAAGCTGCAGCAAGTAAATATAACAAACTTATAGACGCTTATACTGGGTTTAATGCTAGACTTGCATACAATTCCCCAGTAAAAAATGCTAGTCTGCAAGCTGCCAAAGCACTTGGTAGATTGGGTTTTTCTGCTACTGGAGAAGCGTTTGAAGAAGCCAATCAAGATGTATTTGATTATGATTATATTTCTGGTAAGTATGATGGAAAGTCTAGCAGTATTTTTCAATCTTTAATGGGCTTAGCTAACGCCAATTATCGTACTGCAAAAATATTATCTGGAATAGATACTGAATCTGAATTAGCAAATGATCCACAATTTTGGAATGATGTAAAAGGTGGTTTTGCATTAGGTTTATACATGGGTGGACCTACAATTGCTTATCATTCTGGGTTAAAGACTTACAAAGACATGACTGCCAACTCTTTTGTAAGAGACGTAGTTGCAGATCACATTGGTAAAAAAGATGCAATGATCAAAGCTATGTCTTACTCTGAAATGGCAAATAAGAAGTTGAATTATCAACAAAATGTACTTGATGTACTTGAAAATTATAAGTATAATTTGCCAGAAGGTATTACTGAACAAGATTTAAATGATGAAATAGCTACTGCAAATAACATTTTCAGTTTATCTAAATCCAAAGTAAACCAAAATATTGGTAAGACTATTGGATACAATCCTGGAACTACTGAATATAATACTTTAATTGGATTGCAACACTTGGCTACAATAGATGCACAAGAAGCACTTGACAATGCCAATCAAGCACAAGAGGCAGACAATGCTTTCTATACTACTTTGGAAAATGATCAAATGTTAAATCATTATTCTCCAGAAGAGAAGCTTACTGCTGTTGCATTAACTAAGTTAAACATTCAAAAGCAAGCATTAGAACAATTAAAAACAGCACTCGAATCTAAGCCAGAAGAAAATCAACAAAAGTTTGGTATAACGAATGAGTCAAATGCTGTTGGTAAATCTATTTCAAAAGAAATACCTAATATATTAAAAGACATAGATGCTAAACTAAATCAATTATCAGAAGGTACTAGATTCAGTTCAAACTTCATAGCCACTCCAAATTTGGTTAACAAAGGTATTGATAGTTATGTCAACACAATGATTGCAAATCATGACCTTTTGGTAGCTGAGCATAAGATGAATGAAATATTCGGTAATACTTTGGAAGATGGTAAACTTATAAACTTCAACAACGCTTCTAATGAATCAAAAAAGAAGATAGGTAAAAAGATAAAAGAAAGAATTGATAATTATATAAACAATTCAGATGAATCATCAAAGATAGTAGAAGAAAATGCAAAGGATGTTGTTGAAGCAGAATCTGCAAAAGAAATGTCTAGAGAAGCAGCTAATCAAAGTGATGATCAACAACCTATTACTAACAACGAAACTCAAGTAGATAATCAAGTAGCTACTGAAGTAGAGCAAGAAAAGGCAACGTCTCCAAAAACTCCTATTATGGATGACAGGGCTACTTCTGACATTGATACTAAAATACCAGTAGCAGAGAAGGAAGTAAAAGAAGATGAAGAATTTCCTACTAAAGGATTAGAAGAGTTAAGTAAGGAGTTTGAAGAAACCTTAGCCAAAGTAAAAGAAAAAAAACAAGAAGATACTGAGAGGAAACCTAAACCTGAGTCTAAACCAGTTGTTGAAACTCAAGAAGACGAAGAAGATGAAATAGAATTTGAGCGAGCTGATGAAAAAGCTCTGATAGATCTTGCAAATTCTGAAGCTGTTCCAGACGAGGATGATAAAAAAGTATCTGAAACTTATGAAACTTCTAATCCTGAAGTAACTGAAGAATCTCAAGTAAAATGGGCTCGTAAGAAGATTGCTACAGAATCTAAAATGAACAAAAGAGCAGATATGGACTCTGAGACTAGAGATTTGGATGAATCTTTAGAAATTGAGGAAATGGTACAAGATAAAGTATCTCATACACTGTTCTTTAATCCTGATGCTACAACGCCTATTTATCCTGGTACCAAGCCAGGCAAAGAATTAGCAGATAGAATAAAAGATCCAAACTTTTTTAATGATAGTTTCTGTGAGTTTGTTATAAATAAAGATTATACAGAAAAGGGGCATAAACCATATAAAGAAAATGATCCTAGTACATATGATTCTGCATCTATAATAATGTTAATTCATCATGGCACTGGCGATTATGCAATGGCTTTGAAAACTCCTTCTGGAGCTAGAACTTTCTTAGCAGCAAAATTAGCTAGCATACCTAAAGAAAGGCTTACAGAAGAGGATATTAATCTTATTAATAATGCTAATGATTTATCTATAGCAGATTTACGTAGATTTAGAAATGCAGTAATTTCTACAATAGAGTCTGCGACAAATGATGAAGCTGTAGTACCTAGCACAATAGTTAGAACTAAAGGAATACCTAATGTTGTTAGAAAAGATGGTAGAGCTGTATTCAGACCAATACACGAAGTAAAAGGCTTACAGATACCAACAGAAATTACTGAGATTACTCCAGAAAATGTAACATTTGGTATAAGTGATGGTATTGTAAAAGATTCTGATATAATAGGAGCTAATGGTGAAATGTTGCCAGGTAAAGGTGGTAGTGGACAATTGTTTATTTATCCACCAAAATCTAGTACTTTATCAAATCAAATGTTGCCATTACAATTAACTCTTCAAAGATTTGACAGGAAACAAGCTGAGTTTTTAGCTGACTTGTTAATCAATTATGGCACTAATCCTAACTCTGAATATAGAGATACAGGAGTTATTGCTGGAGAATTAATTGACTTTATGGTTAGATTTGGAGATGCTACCAAAGTAACCACTGCAGATAAAACATTTGATTGGTTAAAAGAAAAGCAATTGTATATTGATGATAAATCCAATCTAATAGTTGGTGAAAAAACATTCAATATAGGCAATTTATCTACTCAGGATAAAAAAGACATAGTTGAAGCTTTAATGGGATTCCATTGGCGTGTAGCTAGAAAGAATTTCTTCAGCCCAATAAAAGAAGCATTACCTTCTGTATATGATTATTTTAACAATAATTCTATTGATTTGCTTGATATCATTCCAGGTATATCTCTTACTAAGGATGATTTCATTTCTTCTACCTCAGTTTATACTATGGGTGTGTTAGAAAAAGCGGGTATAATAAGAAGTGACTTAGATGATCAACTATTTAAAGATTCTTTCGCATATGCTGAAGATGTTCAAAAGATACCAAGAAAGATCAATAATCCTGAAGTAAAAGAAGCTGTTGAAAATAAAGCCAGTTCGTTACCAAATATTCCTAGCACCCCAGAACCACAGACAGAGGTTACTGAAGATGTTACGACTTCTGAAGTTACAACTCAAGATGATTCTTACATAAAGGAAATAACTAATGATGGAGAAATAGATCCTTTGAGTTTGGGAATTGATGAAGATTTTGATGTACCTTTTCGTAAAGTTGCAGGAAATATATCAGAAGTAGTAACTCCAGAAGAAATTCAATGGTTTAGAAATAAATTAGGATTACCAGAAGATTCTTTACATATCGTTGAAGATGCTATTGCACTTGGTGGTAATGAATATGCTATGGGTCTTGTTAGAAAAGATTCTACCATACTGTGGAAAGGTGCAGAACGTGGTACATTGTATCATGAAGCATTCCATAGAGTATCGTTATTAACTATTTCTCCAAAGGAAAGAAAGAAAATTTATGAATTCTATAGAAATAGAACTGGTTTTGTTGGAAGTGATAAACAAGTAGAAGAAGCTTTAGCAGAAGACTTTAGGCAGTATATGCTGAATAAAGTAGTTCCTGAATTAAATCTTCTTAAAAGAGCTTGGAAAGCTATTAAGAATTTCATAAGTAAATGGGTTTGGAGAACCGATACTAGTATTGATAATATTTTTAATAGAATCGATTCTGGTTATTACAATAGATCTAAACAAGATTCGGCTGCTGTAAATGAATTTCTTGCTGCATATAAAGGTGCAGGTGCTCCATTTAAAATAAGAAACCACAAATTTAAAAACATTACTAACACACAATTCAAAGAAACTGTAAATTCACTTGTAGGTGCTTTATTTACATTAAATAACATAAGACTACGTGATGATTTGCAAAATCTTAATTATGGAGTGTTAAAAGCTGCATTAAAACCAGATATAACAGCTAAATTAGTTGAAAAAGGAACTATTACTAAGGAACAAGGAGAAGTTAGAGATGAAATCTACAATACGTTCGATACTGTATTTAAACCTGAAATCATAAATAAATTAAACGAGTATCAAATAAGAGCAGTAGATAAACAAGAAAACATTGATGCAGAAATTGATGAAAAAGCAGTTGGTAATAGCGTAGGAGATCAAATGGCTAACTACATTCAAGAACAACTGTCTGTTTCAGTTAAAGATAATGCTCTTGCATCTATAAAAATTTTCATTGCTACAATGCCTAGAACAGAATTTGTAATGAAACAAAAAACAAATCCTGATGGCACTGTAACCCAAGTACAGGGTGTTACTGCAATAAAGAGCCCTGTTACAGGTTTACCTCTAATGGTAGATTTTGATAAATCTTGGAATACTATTATTAATGAGATCCACTCTGAAAACACATTCAAAGGGATGATGGACAAGAGTGCAAAACTTGCTAAAGTAGCACCGCTATTTAAAACTCTGTATAACGAGTTATACAAGGTTACAAACGAATACGTGCAGAAGAAAGGTATTCAAGAGGATGAAGCTCAAAAAATAGCAAGAGAGAACTTACAAACTCAGTTTAGAAATACGTTCCGTAAAGCTAGACATAAGTTAGTTGGTATTTTATCAGAAAAAGTTGAAGATGAGAATGGTAATGAACAAACTAACTTATATGTTAAAGATGAAAATGCAAATAAGGTATCTAAAAACATATTAGAAGGTTGGAACTATAGTTTAATAACAAATGGAAGCGTATTAGACACTTCTGATAACTTATTCAAAGCAAAAGTTAGTGAATCTGAAGAATTCATAGCTAGAGAAATCAACAATGAGTTTAATAAAATAATAAAGGTTGTAGAGAAATATAAAACTACACCTAACAAAAAATTAGTAAATGGTCAAACTTACAAAGAATATGTACCAGAAAAGCTAATTACTATTAAGAATAAGATAGTTGATTTACTCAATAAAGTTGGAGTAGAAATTGATTTAGAGTCACTAAATTCTTTCCTTACTAAGGAATATTACAATTCAGATCCTACTGAAGCATTAGTTTCAATGTTATCAGATAGATCCAATAAGAGTATATACTTCTTCTTTAATTCCAAAGTAAAGGACTTGGCAAAAATTCAAGAAAGTGGTGTAATTCCTGGTCAATACAATAGAAGTATTACAAAGTATTATGCTGATTCTAAATTTTTAGGAAGACTTGCTGAGACATATGCAATGTTGCACCCTTCTTCTGATGAATTATCAGTATTAGCTACTGATGGTAAATTGTTATATCCTATATCAGAACACAATTATTTGTCTGATATGGTTCAAAGATTGGATAATGATCCAGTAACGGTAGAAGCACTTACCAAAGTGTTATACAATACTGGTAATAATGACAATCCTAATTATTTCAAGGGTTCTGTATTGTTAACAAATTTGTATAATAATGCGGATACTAAAGGTAAAATAGGGTTTGAAACACTTGTATACTTTAAGGAACAAGGTAGTGCAGATAAAGGACGTAAGTATACAGAAATATCCCCTCTTGAAGACTATATTGCTAAAATGACATTTACCAGAGCAGGTAGAATTATCTTACCTACTATGGGTGATTCTCAAACATATAATACGTTGTATGGTACTGCAATAAATAACTTCAAAAATCCATTTGATGTAAGCAATGGTGAAATAAAGTTCGATGCTCAAATTCTTAAAAGATTTATCAATTACTTTGAAACTGAATTAGATACCATTGAATTTAATTACAAGAATGAGAAGAATTTGACTGAAGAACAAAAAATAAAGAACTATGACACTGGAAACAGAAACGGTTATAGATTCAGATACTTCAACGGATTCTTTAAATTGAAAGAAAGACCTACGTTAAATGGTATTGAATTTGAAAAAGATTTTTCAAACTTTAATGAAGCATTAGACCTAGCAGAAGATCTTGGTGGTAATGAATATGGAACTTCTATTATTTCTCAAATAAGAAATAATTGGAATAAGTTCAGTAATGCTGAGAAAGCAAATCTGATGAATAACTACCTATGGGATGCATTTAAAGATGAGTTAAATTATGCACAAGAATTAGGTATAATTAAATGGGATGGTAATAAAATAGCTAGTGTAACGAGTTTAGCATTACCACAGAAGGCATTAGAAGAAGCATCATCACATTATAAAAAATCTGCAACAGTTTCTAATTATAGCGAAAATCTTGGTGCTGCTGAAATGATTGGTAATTATTTTGCTAATACCATTTCTTCAGTAATTGAATTTGAGAAACTTTTTATAAAAGATCCAGCCTACTACAAAAATCCTGTAGATAAAATTAAACGTTTACGTGAGGTATTATCCACTGGTGTTACTCCAAGAATAGACTACGAAGAAGGAAATCCAATGGCAGATCTCACTGAAGTGAACGTAGGTACACTATCAGATAATGTTATCGTAAGTAGACAAGCGGATCGAATTGCAGAGTATGCTAAAAGATCTGCGGCTATACGCTTGCTTCAGGAAATGCACAATATGACATTAGATGAGGCAATTAGAACTTACGATAGTTCTGAAGCTTTACCTCAGGATGTAGAAGATGCAGCTAATCTTATAGTAAGAGATAAATTTAATGGTTATCTTAATCCAAAAGGTAAAGTAAACCAAACTGATGCCACAGTACTAATATCTCCAGAGTTTTATAAAGAACTGGTACGTAGAGTAGATGGATGGACACCACAAGTAGCAAAAGCATTTGATTTACTTAATAATCCAAATGCAGATCTTGAAGCAGATATGGATACGTATGCAGAAGCATTGGCGGTTACATTGAAACCTTTGAAATTCATGTATTTTGGTGATCATTACGATGTAGGTGCTAAAAGGGATATACCAATATTTGATAAGATGGCTATGTTCCCTGTGCATCGTATTTTCTCTACTGGGGATATGGGTAAAGTATTGGAAGTTATGCAATCACGTAATATCCATATGCTTGCTTTTGATTCCGCAGTAAAAGTAGGACAAAGGGCTAAAGAGGTTAAATCAAGAATTTATAAAGATAAGACTAATAAAGAAATAGACATGGACAGTTTAATGTCAATGCCTACTCATAAACAGTCTTTAACTAACTTTAGACGTCAGTTAATTACTGATCCTCATCATGCAGAAAGACAGATGTTTGTATCTCAAGCACAAAAAGCTGCTATGGGTAATATCAGAAGTGCATGGAAATATACCACACCAGATGGTAAAGTGTACAGTGGTGATGAATTAATTAACAATTTTAATGGTGCTCATAATGCGATTACTGAGGCTGGTAGAAAAGAGATAGAAAGAGATTTTGGTATTACTCCAGATAAACCCCAAGTAAGTGTACAAAGGTTTGCTGAAATTATGCAACGCAAAGCTCTAAGTTCAAACATGAATGACAATGTTATTAATGGTTTGGATGTTGAAAATGGTGAAACTGTTGCACCAATTTCTGGTTTATCTGATAACTCTTGGATAGAAAGCGGTCTTATATCAATGTTGAATAAATCAATTGTTGATACCAACTTACCTGGTGGTATGTTTATTCAAATGTCTTCGATATTGTACAATAGAATTGCTGTAACTTCAGATGTACAAAATGAAAGAAAGTTAAGATTCGCAAATACCGATGGTACTATGGATTGTGTTATTTCAATCAACTTATTGAAACACATAATTCCAGATTATGACAAAAAGACTTTTAGTGAAGCTAAGAAGTGGTTAATAGATCATAGTATAGTTGGTCCAAATTCTAAGGCTATTGCAATGGGTTATCGTATTCCTGCTCAAGGCCAAGCGTCAACTGCAGCTCTTAAAGTAGTAGATTTGTATCCTGAGCAAATTGGTGATACTATCACATTACCTGATGAATTTACATCTCTTACTGGTTCTGACTTCGATATTGATAAATTGTTCGTTGCTAGATATAACTATGATAAGAACGGTAATAGAATCAAATTTGAGACTAAAGAAGATTATACTAATAGACTTAGAGAAGCTGGTCTAGATGATGAAACCATAGTTCGTAAAGTTTATGAAAGATATAATGGTAAAACTGATTTTGAAGCTAATTCAAAGGAAGCAAATGAAAATATGCTTCTTGACGTGTATATATCAGTTATTTCTAATCCATTAAACTTTGCAGAAGCCAGACAACCACTGGATACAGTAACCGATTACTTAAAAGATACTATTCTTAAAGAAGTAGATACAATAACTGGTCAAGGTAAACGTACAAGTAAATCTCAATTGTATTATGCTACTCCAACATTCCAAAGTAGAACTAAAGCAGAGTTGAATGGTGGTAAATTTGGTATTGGTCCATTTGCATTAGCAAATGCTCATCAAGTTCTTACTCAATTGGTCAAATTAAGATTTAAACCAAATAAAATTTTAAGAGACTATGGTATAAGCAATTTGTATGGTATCCAGAGTAATGATAGAAATAAGATTAATATCCTTGACTGGTTATCAGCATTAATCAATGCTCATGTGGACGTTGCAAAAGATCCATACATCATTCGATTGAATGTAAGGAAGTTAACATTTAATATGACTAACTTCTTGATTAGATCTGGTAAAGGCGAAAGTACATTTTATTTCTTGCCTCAACAGATATTAAAAGACTTTGCAATAGAATATGACAAATACTCTGGCTTTTATAATGTAGATACACAAAACAAAAATCCTGAAAGTCTAGCATATAGAACTATTTGGAATACATATTTTGAGAAAGCAAAATCTTTATCTAAAGGTAAATATGATCAGCTTTTAGACTTTTTGAATGATAAAGGTGTAGGTGTTAAACAAAGAGAAAAGATGTTCGATGTCAATTACTTAAAGAAGCAATTGAAAAAAGAAGAAACATTTGATTGGTACTACAATCAGTTGCTTATTATGAAGACTTATCAAGAACTTAATCCGTTCTCAAGATCTTTGTCTGAATTAACTACATTATCTCAAATTGATACTAAGCGCTTTGGTAATAATTTTGGTTTACAAAGTGCATTCTTGGATAAATGGAAACAATTCATGGTAGAGCAACAAGTATTTGAAGATCCTATAAAGGTATTCTCAAATACATTCTTAGGTAAGAAAATGCAAGATGCATTAATATTCCCTAGAATTGCCTTCCAAAACACAATGATTAGACTTACTCCAGAATTTGAAAACTTAAGAACATTAATAGAATTCTATACTAAAGGTTATGCAATTAGTGATGATACATACATTAATAATATTACCAGAAGTATGGAAGCTACGTATAAAGCTGGTTTCTTTAATAAGTATTTAGCTGAAAATGGAATAAAGCTCAGTAGTTTGTTAGGTGGTCCAAATAGTATCTCTAAGAGATTGGATAGAATTAAATCTGATGTAAGAAGTGGCAAATATCCAGATTTATTAAGTAGTGATGGTTCATTTGAAAATGTACTTATTAATAACATCTTTAGTAGACCAAAGGAAGATACAACTGAATTAAATGGTCCTGATTTTATTGCTTACAAACCAAACAAGAGTGGTGATAATAACTTAGAAAATGAGATCATTAGAGCTTGGGAGGAATTGTGGGATAGTGATTATCAGGAAATAAGAGATTTTGCAAAAGATCTTGCATTGTATGCTTTCTATACTTCTGGTGATGCATTTGGTAAGAATAATATCTTTAGATATGTACCTAATTCAATCAGAGAGGAAATAGGTTATTTTGATTACATTAGAGATTTAGAACGAAATCCTGATGATGCAGTTAAAGATATTAAAGTATTCCAAGTAATAAAAGACTTGTGGTGGAACGACCACGTAGTTCCTACTATTGATTATTACGTATTAGATTCTAGTAGAGAAACTATTGAAGAAGAAGGTAGACCTGTATACAGGGCGTTACCTCACGAAGATAGTGGTTTTACTGTAGTAAACAAGAAAGGAGTAGAAGTACAAATTCCTGGCATTATATATGATAAAAAGTCTCAATCTATAATTTCATTCAATCAAAATGGTCAACCTATATATCCACCATTTAAAAAAGTAAAATTAGATAGAAACAATGATCCTAGAACTACGTTCCTGTATGAGTACATAGGCATTAATGAAGATGATGCCCCAGTGTACAGATTGATTAACAAGAAGGGAATGAGTTATAGAGGAAACATATTAATTGAGAGTGGTAGAAATAGATCTGTTCTTAAATACAACAATGTTGTACCAAAGGGTTATGAAATTATGCCAGAAGAACAAATAACCTGGGTTACTGATCTTACTCCGGTAAAAGCTAGTTTACAAGCAAAGGCATTTAATCAAGCTGGTGAATTTAACACAGACATGTTTGCTAATATACAGCAAACGGTTAAAACTCAACAAGCAACTGAACCATTATCTTATCAAGAATGGGTTAAAGACTATCAAACTCAAAAAGGTGAAGCTGATGCAGAAGCGGCATATCAACAATATCTAGATAACTTTGAGTATAGTAAATCACAAGGTACACACACAGTACCTACTACAAAGATAATTTCTGGTGGTCAAACTGGTATAGATCGTTTAGGTTTAGAAGTTGGTAAAGAACTTGGGCTAGAAACAGGCGGAACAACTACTCCAGGATATTATACTGAAAACGGTCGTGATGAATCTTTAAAGGATTTCGGAGTAACTGAAATATCTCCAGAATTACAAGCAGGTAGAAAAGGTAGAGAATTTTATTTACCTAGAACAGAACAAAATGTATTGAATTCTGATGGTACGGTGTACTTTAGTACAGATGAAGATAGTGCTGGTAGAATTGCTACACAAAGATTTGCTAAACAACATAACAAACCATTTTTATTAAATCCTACTAGTCAAGAATTAGCACAATGGTTGGTAGATAACAATATTGGTACATTAAATGTAGCAGGTAATCGTGGTTCTAAAGTATCTCCAGAATTTGACTCTCAAGTAAGAAATACTATTAGAAATGCTTTTAGCTCTCCAATTCAACAAGATCTATTTGCATCTGAACAACCTTCAGAAACAATTAATATATATGCTGGTACTGGTGAAAATGCAGACTTAAGTAATTTCGCAATTAGACCTTTTACTATATCTGGTGATAAACCAGAATCTTCTATACGCATTGGTGGTAATTTTCAAACAGTAGAAGGAGCATTTCAAGCTCAAAAATTAGTATTTTCTTCTATGTCAGATGACGAAAAAGAAGCAGTTAAGAAACGACTAGAAACTGCTTCAGGTAGTCAAGCAAAATCTATTGGTAGAAAAATTAAAGATTTAAATACAGTTTCTTGGGATAAAGCATCCAGTGATATTATGAAAGATTTATTGTTAGAATCTTTCAGTCAAAATCCAGAAGCTTTAAATAAATTATTATCCACAGGTGATGCAACTCTTACTCATACTCAAGATAAAGGTAAATGGGGTACAGAATTCCCAAAAATTTTGATGGAAGTAAGAGAATTATTAAGGAACCGATCAAACATTGAACCAGCAATTACTGATACTACTAAGGAATTCTTAGATTATGCTAATCAATTTGGTTTTACTGATGAAGCTGCTTTACTTGCAAAAGACTTACCAAAAGCATCCGAAGAGGCTAAGAAAGTAGAAGAAGAGTATGTATTTACATTTAATGACGGGTTTAAGATCAATTTACCATTCTCATTAAATGATCAACAGAAATCAGCTTTATATGAACTAGAGAAGTTCATTGAAGACTATGGAACTGAAATTACTTTATCTGGTTATGCTGGTACAGGTAAATCTACTATCATTGGTATATTTAGTAAGTGGTTAGATCACAGAATTGGTAGAGGCAACATTGTATATACTGCTCCTACTCATAGAGCAAATGTTATAACTAAACAAAACAATCCTAATGCTAATGTGTATACGCTTTCTGCTCTATTTGGATTTACTCCGGATACAGATATAGCAATGGAGCAAGGTTCATTGGATTTAAGAGAACTAGAGTTTAGATCTAAGAATCAAGTGAAATATGAACCAGGTCAATTAATTATTATTGATGAAGCTTCAATGGTGCAAGACGGTTTGTATGAATACATTCAGAAAATCGTAGCTAAAGATGGTGTTAGTGTGATATATGTTGGGGATTCTGCACAATTAAGACCTGTAAAATCAGATCATATTTCTAAAGTATTTACATCTGATGGAGTACCTCAAATAACTTTAACCAAAGTAGAAAGAACGGGTGATAATCCTATTTTAAAAGAAGCCACTAGACTTAGACAAGGTGAAGGCTTGAGTTATCAAACTGACATAAATGATAAAGGTCAAGGAGTGTTATATACTTCTGATGATGCAGTTATAGATGAAAACCTAAAACAAATTGTATCTTCTGAAGAGTTTAATGCTGATCCTTTGCATTTCAGAGTACTTACTGCTACAAATGCTGCAGTATCTGCGTATAATTCAAAGATTAGATCTTTAAGATACGGAAAATTTGCTAAACCCTTTGTAAAAGGTGATATTATAATGGGTTATTCTAACAAACTTAGAAAGCCTGATGGATCTTATAAATTAGTAAACTCTGGGGATTATGTAATTCAAAATATAACAGACACTACTGTCAAGTTTAAAACTGATAAAGGTGATATAGAATTTAAAGCATTCAAATTATCAATTAGACCTACTGGCAGTACTATTATGGATGACTTCCAGATTACTGTAATTGATAAAAATGAACCAGATTCTAAGCTATTTGAAATAGTAGAATATAAAGACAGATTGTGGAGAATGGCTAAAGAAGCTAAACAGAATAAGCAAATATCTAAATATAGAGATTTGGTTCAAATGGCGTTTAACATTGATAATGAATTAAACATTACCAAGAATTTAGAAGACAATCAAGGTAGGTTAAAAATTAGAAAAGCAATTGATTATGGGTACGCACAAACTGTTTGGAAATCACAAGGTAGTACATACAGTAAAGTTTTAATACTCTCCAATGAAATTGATACGTTTGGTTATGGTAGAGATGTAATGCAATTAAGAAACGAGTTGAGATATGTAGCTGTATCACGTGCTAAAAACTTTGTTATAATAAATTCAGAAGCTGAAAATAAAAAGAAAGTTTCCATGAGAAATGAAATAGCTGAAGAGGATTTGTTAGATGATATAGAATTTGAACCAGCTACAGAAGAACAAGCAATAAAAGCATCTTTACAGGATTCAATTGATGAGTTAACAGCAAATGGTAAACAACGTAGAAAAGAATGTGAATAATTATGCAGTGTTTAAATATTAAAAATAAAGAGGTTGCAGCTTTACTCAAGGAATATACAAAGATATTTGGTAATGAAGATGCTGCATATTATGTATTATCAGAAAATAATGGTTATGGTTTAGATAAGGCTCCCAATGGGGAGCCATCTAAGCTCTTTTCAGACCTTTTAGAGCATTATAATGGTGATAGAGTAGCTGCTATTCAAGCTAAAGCTAGAACTTATTCTAAGAGCTTTAAAGAGTGGTTTGGTGAATCCAAAGTAGTAGATGAGAATGGTGAACCTAAGTTAATGTTTCATGGATCAAATGCCATATTTGATACTTTCAGAAATGACGTAGCGATATATACTACAGATACTATGAGCACAGCTGATAGTTATTTTTATTCTAAAAGCAACGTTAATGATAGAATGGAGCTTTTTGAATATAATTTTGAATTTGAAAATTATGGCTTAGAAAGAGAAGGTGATTATGCCAGAATGGAATATCTATTAAATGAATATTCCAGCTTAGAAAAGCCATCAAACGAATACGATAATCCATACAGTAATAGTCCGTTTTTCAATAATAAATTTACATATAGACCATATAAGACAGCAGATGATTTTCTTCATAATGTATTTCCAGATTTTTTGGATCATATAAATAATGCTGAATATAGAAAGAAAATAATAAATGCATATGTTGAGCACGAGCATCCTATAAATCCAAATGATTTTTATAAAAGATCGATTAGTGGTCAAATACTGCCTTTATTTGTTAGTAACAAAAACCCATTAGTAATTGATGGTAAAGGTTCTTATTGGAATAATATTGAATACAATAATAAAATATGGAGTACTAGAGATCTTGAAATCTTTGCTAAAAATAATAATTATGATGGGCTAATTATAAATAATATAATTGATCTTGGTGGAAAACAATCAAGGATGTCTATGGATTATGGATCTGCTACTGTTGTTGTTTCATATAATCCAAACCAAGTAAAAGCAATAGATAATCAAGGTACATTCTCTACTCAGGATAATAATATATATAATCAACAAGTTACTTCTAATGTTAATACTGGTAGAAATCAGCAATTAGCTAAATTATTACATGAACTGTATCCAGATATTGAAATAGGTATACTGACAGATTCTAATCTTAGAGGGCAAGCTCAAGTAGAAGGGTACATGGCTGGTAGAGTATTATTAAACACATTGTTAGAAAATCAAGACACCTTACCTCATGAATATGCTCATCATTACATTGCTTGGTTTAGAAATGCGCCTATTGTACAAAGAGGTATAAAACAATTTGGTAGTGAAGAAGTTTTAGTACAAGCAATAGGTGAGAATTCTGTTAAAGCTTTAAAATGGTATAATAGATTTTTTAATTGGGTAAAAGGATTATTTAATGAAAAACAAGACACTTTAAACGAAATCACAAAAGCATTTTTATCTGGTCGCACATTGGACAACTCTTATTTCTTTGGTAAAGAAATACACAATCAAAAAGTTGCTAAGATTCCGGAAGCTGTAAACAAAGTCTATGATAAGTTAATGGAATCTATTAAGCGAAGAATAAAAGACATCCAATATGCAAAATATAGTGACAGTAAGAAAGTAGATGAATTAAGAGCATTAGAGTTCAAATTAAATCAATTAGAGAATGACCAAGCTACTTTTGAATTTGTAGATTATATGGCAAGTGATATAATATCTGCATTAAATGAAGTAAAAGCTTTACAAGCCAAAGTAAATGAAAACCAAAAATATGATAACCCATTAAATGTAACTTCTGCTGAACTTGATGTGATAAAAAAGGGTTACATTGGCTTTTATGGTAATATTGCTACTAATATACAAAACATGTTGGATGATGAATCTACGTTTGACTATTTAAATGATCCTCAATTAGTTGAGGATACAAAACAAAACTTAAAAAGGACTGTAGGTGACTACTATGAATTAGTAAGAAACTATAACAATTTAGCAGACATTGTTGCTAAAGATAATTTTATTAGAGAAGCAACCAAAGCCGGTTCATTTACTATAGATCATCTTAAAAAAATATTAGATGAAGGTGATGTGGATATAAATCTATGGGATCAGTGGGCAGGTAATACACAATATTCTAATAGTGAGTTAGTACGTATAATTCTTAACAAGATAGTTAATACTAAAAATAATGTTGCTGAAAAAGAACTAGAAGTAGGTAAAGAGCTTGTAGAAATACTATCACATGTAGATAAATCTAAGTTAGCTTATATGCATGAAAAAAATAAAGATGGTCATAAAACAGGCTTTATAACAAGAGACTTAAATTACGGTCAACACTATCAAGATTACTTGGAACATCAAAAAAAGTTAGCCGAAAAATTAGGATTTGGAGATAAAGATATTGCTGAAGTGCCTGGTTTATTGAATCCAGAGCAACTAAAGAAATGGAATAAAGCAAATAATGATTGGGAAGCTAAGCATACAATTCGTAAGTTTACTCCAGAGTATTACGAGCTAACTAATAGTCTTAGTGAAGAAGCAAGATCTCGTAGAGATTCCATAAATATGGAAATAAATCTATTGTTAAGTACCACCGTTGATAAGAACGGAGATTACCACAGAGAAGATTTATCCGATGAAGATTATCTAAAATTACAAGAGTTAGAAACTAGACGTAGAAATTTAGCTAATCCATATTATCCAGATGGTTCAGTAAAAGTTGGATTAGATAAAGAAATAGCAATAGAAATGAGAGAGTATAATGAAAAATTAAGAGAGAAATTACATTATACTCCAAATATGGAAAAGTTTAATAAAGCTCTACAAAAGGCAAAGAAGAATTTAAGTCCAGAGAAATTTGCTAAGTGGGAACAACGCAATACAGTTGATCAAATAATTGAAGAATTCTGGGACGATATTAAAACTCTTTCATCAAACACAAATAAATCTGATGATCAAATACTATATGAAACGGCTAGAAAGAACATGTTAAGACTTTACACCAGAGAAGATGGTAAAGTAGATGTTGATAGCATGCCTGACCAAGTAAAGTCGTGGATTAATACTTATGATGAATTGATTTCTGAGGAAAGTTTGAAAACTCGTGATAAATCAAAGAAATCCAAAGTAATGGACATAGCTGAATGGGAAGTAAACCCTAGATTCTATGAAGAATTAGAAAGAGTTGAAAAATTAGGTCAAGCTGAATATAATGCGTGGGTTTCTATAAATGCTAGATATGACTATGAAGGAAATCTTGTACCAGCTTCCTTTTGGAAGAAATTAGTTCCGAAGAAAGAGTTAAGATCTAAATACATGCGCAAAGTACCTAATAGATCTTGGTCTGAAATCGATAAAGAATCACCTTTCTACGATAAAAGATTTACTAAATATGCAGATCGTGGAGAAACAAGAATTCCAAATCCTGAATTGTATGACAACAGTGCAAATTATCGTAAAATAACTTCTGATTCAAACTTAAAGAAGCTTTATGATAAACTTGTTGATGTAATGGAATTATCAAATTCTAAGATTCAATTCTTAAAGTATGAAAATAAATATAGACTACCACAAATAGAAGGTGGGGCATGGACACAAATCCGAAGTAAGGACAATATTTTAAAGGGGTTAGCGTATGCAATAGAAGATACTTACACTGTAAAGGATGATGATAATGCATATATGTTGGAAAATGCTAAACGATCAGATGGGTCACTTGTTAAACTTATACCTACTAGGTATATTAAGATGTTATCAAATCCAGACGCTTTAACAAACGATATAGTAGGATCTGTCATTGCTTATTACAAAATGGCAGAAAATTATGAACAAATGAGTGAAATTGCCCCAGAATTAGAAGTAGCTCTTGATTTTGTTAGTCGTACAGATTTTACCGATAAGAAGGGTGATAGAATACAAGGTTTGGAAAGTAAGACATATGATAAATTAAAATCTGTACTAGATCAATTGGTATATGGTATGGAAAAGAATGCATTAGAATTAGATGTTCCTTTACCAAAAGGCAAACATGTGACAGTAAGTGTTGGTAAGTTAGCTGCTAATTTAGCTGCATACACTAGAATACAAGGCATAGCTCAAAATATGAATGTGATTCTTACTGGTCTTATTACAAACAAAATACAAAATAGACTCGAAGCAATTTCTGGTATATACTTTGGAAATAAGGAACTTGCACAAGCAACAAAATTAATCATACCGTCATATGCAAATGCAATAAAGAACATAGGTCATTCAAACAACAAAGACAAGGTTCTATGTTATATGGAGTATTTAGGTGTAGTAAGAGAAAATGCTCAAACCTTTAGTAAACTTAATCAATCTAGATTTTTAAGAGCATTAAATCAGCACTTTTGGTATTTTGGACATGAAATGTCGGATTATGTAACAAAAGGTAAAATGGCATTGGCAATTGGTCTATACTATAAATATGATCCTGAATCTGGTAAATTCTTAAATAAAAACGAATTCCTAAGAAGATTTAAGAGTAAAAAGGAAGGCAATGCCAAATGGAATACTCTAAGTGTAACTTTTTATGATGCATTTGAAGTTAAAAACAACAAACTAGTAATAAAACCAGAGTACGCTAAATCTCTCGATGAAGCTACTATAAACAAAGTTAGAAATACGGCAAAACAAGTAGGTACCAGAATTGACACGCAATTAACAGACTTGGATAGAAGTAAATTACATGCAACTGTAATTGGACAATTATTACTTATCTTCCGTAACTTTATTTTGGTTAACTTACAAACTAAGTTCTTAACTAAACGTCAATTTAACTATTCTACAGGCATGTGGAGCGAAGCTCAAGTACCAGCTGCAGTTAAATATGTATATAGACATTACTTTAATCAGAATAAAATAGATCAATTAAAGGAACTATATCAAAATCATTATGATGAATTGGACGATTTCGAAAAAGGATGTCTTAAAAGAGTTACTTATGAAGTTTTATTTTCCACAGTAGGTTTTATGATCATTTCTTCTTTAGTAAGAGCGATGGCAGATGATGACAAACGTAATTGGTGGAAACAAGAAGCAGCGTATCTTACTCTAAGAGCTTCATTAGAGACACGTGGTAACATATTACCTATTGAAGTAATTAACTTACTTAATACTCCTACTGCTGCATGGTCTACTTTACAATATTGGGGTGACTTAACTACAATGATGTTGAATGATCCTACACAGGAGATAAAAAAAGGTCCATACAAGGGTATGAACCGATTCCAACGATCCTTAATTAAGGCTACTCCTTTAAGAAGTATATGGGAAGCACAAGATCCAAGATCAAAAATGGAGTATTATGATAACATGATTTCAATATTTAACTTTTAAAGCCACAAAAATTTTAACGGCCATTACAATAAAGCCCCTTCAGTTTTTGCTGTTGGGGCTTTTCTATATTTTAAATCTTGTAGTGATATACTTTCACCTACCGGTTTTGTTACTTTTGCAAGAGGATTAAATAGGTATTCATGAACTTTACTATCAACACTAATATTCCAAAAATTTAATATTTGTAATTTAGCTTGATATCCTAGACGTTCATATAAACCAAGATCTATCTTGTTTACGATGGAATGAATTGAATAAGCCTTATTAAAGGCAAATACTCTATAATTAATTCCATCTATTGTTAAAGTATAATCACAATAATATAGTCTATGTTTCTTTAATCTCTCTATTAAGTAAGCTTTAGTATTATGAAATACTAAAAAAATATGATTTGAAAGTAGCGGATTATTCATATCACTTGTGTACATATTTACAAACTCACTATTTTTCAAATCATATTTTGTAAAGGTATCATAAAATATTTGAGGAAGTGAAAATATACTATGTTTTGTATATTTATTAATAATCATAGTAGTTCTGCTCCATCTCCTTCATAATATTCTTTTATATGATCCCATAAGTCATTATCTTTATGCCAAGCTATGCGTTTGATAGCATCTTCAATAACACATACTTTGGCTTCAATGTATTGATTTTCAATATTGAAAACCTTTACTTCATAACCATCATGACTCTGAACGGCTATTATATATGTTTCTCGTGTATATTCTTCTAAATCTAGTTTTAATTCATTTTTAAAATACCAATAAATTGCAAACCAGTAATAAGCTAATTGTCTACAATAGTCAAATTCTTCTATAGAATGTCTAAAATTATATACATCAGCTGTAGTTTTAATATCAACGAGTATCACTTTCTTATTTGTATGATCAATCATTACTCTATCGAGTAAAGACTTACAAGGGAAATCTCCTAATTTAGAAGCATTTGGAAATTCCCAGTTTATATGAAATTCATTATGAACTTCAAATGTCTCTGGATAAGCAAATAAAATCTCATTTGCTTTCTTATGCTCTTGCATATTTTGCTTTATGGTCTTTAGAAGAGCCAAATCAGCAAAAGAAATAATTTTCTTGTTATCTTTATTTCTAAAGTATTCAATGTAGTTTTTATATAATTCTACTAGTTCTCTTGCTTCTTGAATTCTTTTATCAATAGATTTATTATTACTATAAGCTGCGTTATAACTCATTAATAATATATCTTCTTCAGTAGCAAAAGGATCGGTTAATCTTGCAGTAGCATAAAATTCTAAAAGATCTTTTTGTTGTTTTACTTTAGGTACTGCAAAATCTAAAATAATATAATCATTCCAGAATTCTTCTGGTTGAAGAATATATTCATGAATCATAGTTCCTTTATCTAAGAAACTTGCTTTTAATCCTTCAATTTTTCCATCTAGCATATCCTTTAGATATCGGGGTCCCTTTTTCAGGAACCATCCGATATTACTATTACTTATACGAGTGTTATCTTCGTAATAAGGTATACTTATGTCCATAATTACTCTTCTAATTTACTTAAACGATCTGCTTCCATTAACTCATTAACGAATGCAATGTCATTAAGTTCATCTGCTTCAAAATAAATATCTTGTTCAGTCTGAGACATTACTTCGTTATTCATATTTTGCTCGTCTAATTGTAAGTTAACTAATTCGTAATTCTTCATAATCGTAAATTTTAAGTTATAGTTCAAATGTTAATGGTTTAAAATAAATCGAATAAGATTCATCGAGTATACTTACGTTTGCTACACGTACATTAGTCCATTCTGTATCTTCTTGAAATACACAATCATATACAGGACATGCTGTAATATTATGATTTCCAGTATGAACGTGTCCACATAATGCATACTTTGGTTTCTTTCGTCTAATTTCATCAGTTAATGCAGCACAAACGTACTTTATTTCAGTTCCATTGTCATGAGTAGTTCCTACTTCTGCAAGATTAGATGCTTCGTGAGTCATTAATATGTCTAAGTCTTTTGGTATCTTCTCATATTTCTTAGCTAATTCAGCATGATTAGCCATAAACGCCCATGGTCCACATTGTTTACACCAAGGTGTTCCATAGATTTTATACCATTTGTCGTCAGTACTATTATATACTTTCGTTTCTCCATCAATCAATATAGTTAACTTGTCAAATAAATAAGTATTTGATTGAGTAATCATTTTCTCAAACCAAAAGTCATGATTACCTGGAGTAAGTATAATAGTAGGACAATCTATCTTCATTATCCATTCTTGAAATTCATTAAATATCCATTTTGTCATTTGAATATAGTCTCTTTGAATCTCTAATGGAGATATATCACCACATATTAATAGTAGATCACATGGTTCTATATCAATAAGATTACCATGTAAGTCACTAATTGCTGTTACTTTCATTGTTCTTGAATTTGTTTAATACATTCATCAGTTTCCTTATGATTATGTACTACAAATAACTTATACTTCTCAGCTAATCCTTTATTTAATAATGACCACATAAACCATTTCCATTTATATGGCCATACATCGTTAGGTCTTCCTTTAGCCTCTATGATAAAATTATCTCCAACAAAATCTGGAGTATAAGTCATTGCTCGAATCTTCTTACCACAAAATGTAAATGCTGGTATTAATTCAAATTTAATAGGCTCATATTCTGCTTTGAGATTATGAGCCTTTAACTGTTTATAAACATATGTTTCAAGTTTACTTTTAAATTCAATACCATCATATATATTTGGTGTGGCATTTTTAACTTTCTGATTTGTCGTTTTCTTTTTTCTCGTCTTTCTTTGCTTCATAACGATCAATATATGTACAAAGTAAACTTCCACAAAGATTTCCAATAAAACTAATCAGAATTAATTGTAACCACGTTAAGTCTAGTGTACTATTTAACCATTCCATGTTCGTTATATTTTTCTATTTTTATAAAATGATTTGCAAGTTTTTCTAAAGATATCAAGTCATAATTAGCTAGATTTCCGTCTATACCAACATCTACTCTTAATTCTTTAGAATCTGTATTTATTTGATCTACTTTTCCATGACAATGACCGTGTATCATAACAGATCCTTTATCTTTGTGTTCCCAACTTAACATTGGAAAATGGCACATTATTACTTCTAGATCTTTATGTAAGAAATTATATACAGATTTCTTAAATTTAATATTCTTGATCTGAGTAATATGATTAAAATAGCATTTTAAGTGATCTGGTACTTTATCATGATTACCAAGTATTAATACTTTATTTCCATTTAATCTTTGAAATAGTTTTCTTTTATCTTCTACTTCACCAAATGCTAAATCACCAAGAATGTATACGGTATCTTTCTTATTTACTCTAGAATTCCATAACTGTATCATAGCTTCTTTAGCTTTTTTAACAGTATTCCCAAATATCTCTTTCCGCTTAGGATGGAATTCTAGTATACGATCGTGGAAGAAATGTAGATCTGAAGTAAACCATATCATAATGTTTCTTTTAACCAATTTTTAATTACTTCAAAGCCATTTAGTTTCACCGCATCAGATATATCTTTAGCTTTCCATTTTTTATGAATTAGAAAGCCATTTAAACCTGTTTTAAGGCTAATTTTACGCATATTTTTAACTCCAGAAATATCCCTATCGAAACATATTAAAATGCGCTTAAATCGAAGTTTAAGTGCATCTATAACGTCTGGAGTAAGAAATGTGCTTTCTGAAGCTGGTGATATCGCAGTATAACCCATTTCATATAAACACATAACATCCTTCATAGATTTAGTAATAATTAGTAAATCACCTTTTTTAGGTAATTGTTCATATCCCTGAATATCATATGGGGTTAAATTATTACGCCATTTAGTATATTTATCTGCTAAAGGTCTATAAATCTTGAATCTATCATATACTTTATATGCATACATAGGATTATTTTCCTTATACACTCCCTTTACTACACCATCACATAAATAATATTTTATACTACTTACACCAAACTTCTTTAAAGTCTTTAGAGAAATTCCAAATTGAGACCAATATTGTTTATCTATATCTGTCCAGTCTTGTCTAACTACTCCGATAACTGTTTCAGTAGATTTCTCTACTTCTTTATTACTATGCAATACTGTATTATTAGTAATTTGCATATCTTTTACTATTTGATTTAGTAGATCATTATAATTAGTTATACCAGTATATAACTCTACGAATTTAATTACATCTCCGCATTCTCCATTACCATGATCTTTAAATAGTAATTTTCCAGTCTTCTTACTTCGGAATATTCCAAATGAAGGATTCTTATCCTTTCTGAATGGACTATTATAAATAAATCCAACTTTAAATTGTCCTAGATATCTAGCATAAATATCATATTCTGTGACTTTTGATAAGATGTAATCCAAAGTAATAGGATTATCTTGTTTTTTAATTCTTTTAGAGTCATACATATGATATAAATTTGAATAAGTGCAATGTGGGGTAACGATCCCCACAAATCTAACCATTAGACATTGCTCCACCTTTAAAATACCTCCTGTGTGGTCAGTGCCAGCCTACGATCTGGTTCTCTTGGTGCGCTATTATTGAAGTATTCATCAATATGCTAAGCGTGAGAAGTCTTCGTTCTATCGTACGAATAGAATTATATTTTAAAATGGTAATCCATTAGGATTATCATTGTTTGTGTTATCCAAAGTTCCATCTACTACGGTAAATGAATCATTAGATAATAATGGATTTGGATTCGATTGTTCAAAATCAGCAATTACTGGTTTCTCAAATTGATCAATATTCAACTTGACAATAACAGACTCATTTTTATCAACAATCGTCATCGGTTCAATAAATCTATATTTTGCATACTTCGGTAGAGTAGTATAACCACTATTATTATATACTACTTTAATACGAAGCAATGTAGACTTATCTGCATTGTTAAGCTTTTCAGCTACCCAAGTAATAAATTCCTTAAAGCTTTCGCCATTAAAGACTCTATCTTCAGGATTTGGATAATAACATTCAAGAATCTGGTCAATTCTTGCAAACTGATTATCACATTTTCTTTGCAAATCTTCATCAGACATATTGTCTGATTTAGATGGTTCCCACTCTGTATGAGTCATAAATTTACCATCTTTTGCAACGAATTTAAACTCAATAAAATTATTACCATTGAGAGACTTATCTACTCTAATTGATTCTAATACTACGTTGTCATGGATACCAGCTGCTAAATATGCAATATCTTTTTTCTGGATAGCTTGTGCTCTTTGTGAACTATAAATCATCTTCTTCTATGTTTTGGTTATTCTTGGTCTGGCAAATAAATTTTATCCCAATATACTGAGATTTTTCCTTCGTCATCACTTTCTGCGATAACAATATTTTGACCTCTTAGGTGTGGAGCTCTTGCTTCAATAGTAATATTCTCCCCACCTTTAAAGGATGCAATGGTTTGGTTCTTCTTTCTAGAAATATATGCGATAGCATCTGCTTCTCCACATATTATATTACTTAACTTTCCAGCTAAGTCTAATTCCATTTCTGAAAGTTCTTCACCATCTTTGTTTACAAGTTTATCCTTAGTATGACCTATCAGGATAAAATTCTCGCAAAGTTCTCTAAACATATCTAATACTTTACGTACAGCTTGTCTTACATAAAACCAGCCACCGCCTTGCGGCAGTAATCGTACGTCTCCTTTATAACTCTTCCCCATCGGAGTTTGATTATATAAAGTGAGAGCATATGATAACGTAATTTCTTCCAAACGTGTTGCGTTATCGATCGTGATATATTTGTAGAAATATCCATTACATTCTTTATTCTTTTGTCTAATGGCATTAGCTATTTCACCTAAATCATTAATATTTCTAGCTTGTACTGCTAAGCAATCAATAAATTCAGATCCACCCTCTAGATCGATAATTAAATTATTTTCTAAATGAGCTGCTAATGTTGTTTTACCAGATTTCTCTTATATTCTATACAATTCGCTACATTGTATACGTTCTCTTATGAACTGCTACATATCACTATGTAGGATAGACTATATCACCATCTTTATAATAAAGATGTTCCCCACTTCCATCTACAATCGCTTTAGATGTACTCTCTTTCGAGATAGTCGTTGAACTTTCTTTATGATTTAAATATATTTTTTTAATTTGTTCTAGAAAAAATGGTAGAGTTAAATCCATTTTCATTCTATTACAAGAACCACAACAAGGTACACAGTTATCTATAGAATATTCTTTAGAATTATCAAGCCTATCTATACCTAAACAACGTTCTTTGTTACAATAAAAACATGGTTTAGAACATAAATCATTAACTTGCTCTAAAGTTAAATTAAATGGAATATTTCTATTTAATGCGTTACATTTAAAATGAATATATTTATAACGAATATCTTTAGGTAATAAATTTGAATATTTCTTTTTAAAATTTTCACTTCTCCATTTACCTATACATTTTGAACATCCCATTCTATTAGGATATAATCCATCGTTTCTTACTTTAATTTTTCTATTACAAGATGTGCAAGTTCCAATAAAGTATATTCTATTAGGTTTAGATAAATCTATATCTTCTATTTTTATAGATCCTATAGTTTTACCTATGTACGTTTTATATTTATTTATAGTAGTTTCTTTTATCATAAAGCTTAGCTGCTGATTGTTTTATAATATCCGTTTTTTGTTTTTAAAACGTAAAATATTATAAAAGGTTCCAGCAATTCGAGGAATTTGCATAATATATTGCTATATTATGGCCCAAATTTCAGGCTTACCAAAAAAGATAAGAAATCTTGGATTTCTCACCTTTGCTTTAATTTTCTCAGTAGGTAATACTATCATAATGTTAGTCTATCTACTTCTCAGAAAAATTTGAAAGAATTTGATATAGTTTTTGAAAAGTTTTGTAAAAATTCTGAAAAGATTTGTTATAAGTTAAATTACGCTGCGATCTCTAATGAGTTAATATTCATTGAGATATTATAAAGAATAATACGATCCTTCTTAGGAATATCATTAAAGAATGATGAACTTGTAAACTTCGGGATCAATCGAGAACCTACTTGAATATAATTACCATGGATCTTAACTGGAATATCTCCAATCTTAAAATCATAGGAGGGATTCTCTGTATAGTAAATATAATCAAACAAGCGAGAAGCCGCTTTGTTCCATTCCAGATTCAATGCTTCCGGAGTAATATCCAAAATTGTATAATTCTCATACGGAGCATTATCCAATGTCAGAATTGTGTACTTGTTATCATTCTTGTTAGCCCACGGGAAAATAGATTTAATCTTATCCAAAATGCTAATCGTATAATCACTCTTCTTAGAAGAAGTAGTTGTCGTAAAATACTTACTCAAATCAATCGTATAGTCAAGATTTGTGTTATTCTTTGCCGTATTGTTTACTGTATTATATTTGTATGTCATAATTCGCCTTTATTTAACCAAGATTAATAAAAAATCTTATCTATAATTCAATTAGGTTGTTATATTTCAGGTCATTCTCAAATTCAAGTATTGCTAACTCTCCTTCTCTTACTTTAAGAAAATGAAGATATACTTTATTTTGTACAGGTAGTCGTTGAGGACCATAAGCGGTGATACCTAAAGTTTCAGGTCGAGATAAAACCGCTATAACATCACTTCCTTGAAATACAGAATCAGATGATGATAAATCGCTTCGCATCGGATAGTGACTCGATGGATTATTAATTCTATCAATATTTTCTATATTACGATTCATTTGAGATAATTGTATGATACTTGTCATACCAACTTTCTTTGCTTTGATAAATACTCTTTCAAGTTCAGATATAATCATTCTTTCATCTTTATAGTTATCACTATTTACTAATAAAGTATGATCCAGAATAACTATTAACCATTTATCCTTAGCTATCGTATTTTGAAAATACGTAATTGTATCGTCTATCTTTTGTACTGTAGCTGCATCATCCACATAATATATGGGATAATCTTTTAAAGATTCTGCAGTTTCCTCAACTAAGTTGAGTTCATTATCAGAAAGATCTTCTGATGCTGAGTATAATTGTGTAGTTGTTTGACGCAACTTATTAGATAGTTTTCTTCCTACTTGTGCACGGCTAAGCATCTCAAATGAGAAAGAAAGTACGATCAATTCCTTGTTAGAATTAAGTTCAATTAAATCAGTTTCAAGTGTATTTACAAACGAAGACTTACCAGTTCCTGATGCTCCTACAATTGTATAAACACAACCAGGTTCAATCCCACCACAACACATTTCATTGAATTTATTCCATCTACTTTTAAGTGGTTCAATTTCATGATTTTTACGTCTTCGTATATATGTAACAGCTTCACTTGCAGCTGTAGATATATGTTTAAACGGTAGCGGATTAACGTAATTTTGTTCCATACAACATAGTAGTTTCAGGTTGGTTAATATTCATTTGCTCTTCAATTAATTCCCATTCATGTGAAGTAAGCCATCTCCACATAGTTTTCATATAACCAAGCTTACCAGTCATTGCTTTATCGGAAAGCTCAAAATTCAAAGCGGTTATGATCCTATTGTGAAGATCAGGGTTGCCTTTAACTAGTTTGTTATAATACTCTCTACATTTCTTAATATTACTTCTAAGAAAGCCTTTAGTTCCATCTGGTCTATTAACCATTATTGGATATAATGTATAAAATTGCTCAAAAAGTACGTCTTTAGGAGTCAATTTATCTACTAATTCCTTAGTAGGTTTATACACTAATTTTTTATTATCGTCTTTCTTCTGAATAAGATTTCTGTCGATTAAGTCTTGTATTTCACTATCACTGACCAGGCGAATAAGTGGTGTGATACCTTGATGGGATTTTTGATTCTTATCTAATACAAGACTTAAAAATACTAACTGATTAATTGATATATTGTCTATTATTTCTAATAGACTTGTATCTAGTTCAATGATCATGCTCTTAAAAATTTTAAAAGCTTGTCAAAGATTTGTTATTTTCTGCCAATTTCTGTTAAAAGTTAAACAAGCTTAACTGTCTAGGTTTTAATTGTTCAATCACTTTAACACATTGAGTAATATAATATTGATAATCAACATCATATATACTCTGGAATGTTTCTCCTTGAGAATATTTCCATTGAAGATCTTCATCAGAATATAATCGATTATGAAGTTTTACCCCATGACCTTTTAGCATATTATGATATGATCTTTTTCCAGTTTCATCTAATTTCCATTTCCATAAGTAATATCCACTATTACTAACGTAAAATCGATTAGTTCTCTGTTGAATTTGTTCATTATACTCAACTGTCCACTGTTTACCAGTCTTCTCAGCTTGTAAGAATTTACGTATATCTCTACATGATTTAATCGTATCTTCTACCGGAGTATTATAAACAAAATAGTTAATAATTGCTTCGGGTATTATTTTAGGTTGTAATCCTCTTCCTAATTCAATATCAGTCAGAAAGAATCCTTTCTTCTTAATATTTCCATCAGATTCTACTCCAAAATAATCATTTATTGCTAACTGATAAAATGAAGTAAACTGTTCTGTTTCTAGAGTAAGCTTAGTAAGCTCTTCCCATTCTTTTAGTACTTGTTGTAATTTATCATATTTGTCCTTTTTTATCTTATATAAGATACCATCAGTATTAATCTGATATAACTTACATCCTAGATCTAAAAGTCTCTCAGCAAGCATTAAAAGTAGCAATTGACCGTTAATTCGTACTTGCATAATAGAAAATGGTGCATATAACCAAGATACTTCTTGTTGCATTTTCCCAGTTACTCCATTAAGCATATACTTGTACGTTTCATTTTTATTTTTTTGTTTTGTTCTCTTGAATTCTAGTCTTTCCTGAATAATTTCAGGATATACCTCTTTAAGAATGGATTTTAATTTGGGTGGATATAGTTCATATACTGCAATTAAACTTGGGTATAGTGAATTAACATCAGAATCTAATAATAATTCATCTTCATTACATTTAATTGAACAGCAACCATTGTCACCATGTATACCTCCGACTCCAATAGTTACTTCCATCCCACCAAATATAAAAGTATTAATATAACCTTTTCTACCTGGAGACACATTGTGTTGATTTTTCATATCTTGCAATGCTTTCTGAAGTACTGGAGTATTAAACTTTATAAAAGGAAATATAACTTTTTCTAGATCTATACGATCCATAGGAGATTTCATATTCTCTAATTGGTCCTTACTAAGACCAGATTTTTGCATTACCTTTAATTGTAATAATTTATCTCCTAAATTTACTCTATCCAGACTTAAACATGGTAATCCAAAATCTCTTTCAGTTTCTACTCGTATATCTAATAGTTTTTCACATCGATATAAAAGTTCTTCAGTAGATTCCACATCATTAATATTATATGATATTAATCTATCCATATCCTTCTCTAGGAGATCTTGTTTCCAATCGACTACAAATTCTTCTACGTTTTTGTATTGCATAGTCACTTGCATCTCTTTTAAAGATACACGTAATGCTTTAGAGAACAACATTGTTAATAAGTCAATTGATAGAAAATTCTTAGTATATTTATACTCTTTCCATAATTCAAAATTAGAGTTTTTGTCTATTACAATTTGACTCATTCTGAATATAGATTCTGTTATTTCTCTTGTACTGAAAAACTCAAAATATCTTTTTCTATATAATGAGAAGATATAATTCAATACTGGATTATCATAGTGATGATTATTATAACCAACAAAATAACAATCCTGAGTAAAGTAATTAAGGAGATCTTGAATATCTACTTTTCTAGAAGATATTTCAAATACTTTAATTACTCCCGTTTCTGTATTCTTACAAGTACAAGTAAATATGTTCTTAAGAACTTCAATATCAAAGACTATACAGGTTTTGTCTTTAATTTTCATAGCTATAATTTGTGTAACACGTCTTGGATTCGAACCAAGTTCCTATATAAGCGCTTATATAGACTACCAACTTTTCCCTTATAGTTTCGGATTATTTACGTGTCATATTGTGCGTTGAACAGACGCACCCCTGTTTCATAGACGAATATCAGCTTACGCTGCAGTTTTATCCTGTTTTTGTAAACGAGTAATAGTAACTCCGTCAATCTCTCGATATTTAGAGTTAACCATCTCCATGATACATACTTCAGGATTATCTGAATCATAAATAAAGTATCCTACCACTTTATCAGATTCTTTTTCCATCATTTTGTTGAAAGAATATTTTACGATATCCTTTAACTTATCTGGAAGACAGACAATAGCACCAACTCTATCTCCAGTAAGAGATGGTTGATCGATATATTGGGTTCTCACAATATAACGATGTTTACTACTATCTTGTTTTTTTGGTTGTTCGACAATAGGTCGAACTTCCACTTTGTTCTTTACTTTGGGTAATTGTATACCACCCTTAGAAAGGTACATTTGACGTCGTTCAAGTTTCTTTTTATTACGACGTTCTTGTGCCAGTTTAAAATGCTCAAGATCTTTCAATGTCTTTTGTTTCTGAGTAAGTTCTACTCGTTGAAGTTTATCCATACGAGCTTTACGTTTCTCAGCAAGCATATTTAAACGTTCTTGCTCTGATTTAGTTCTTTTCTCCTGCCGTGCTTGATACGCTTTAGGATCTGCTGCAATTTCAGAAGCTTGTCTTTGCATTTCTGCTTTGTAGGCTAAATAACCAGCTTTTCTAGCTTCTGCTGCTATTTTTTCTCTCTCTTCTTTTGTTGTATGTTTTATTTTATCCTTAATTTCCTTATGATGAATAAGCTTAATTGCACGCTTTTTATTACGTTCAATTCGCTCTTCCTTAGTAAGTTTCTGTTGCTTAGGATTAAAGTTTTCAAACTTTGTTTCTATAGCAATCATTTTTTCATCATGTTTTTCCTCGATTGCTTTATCGATAGCTTTCTGCTTCTTAGAGGTATCCTTAGTAGGGATACTAGCATGAATTTGAATTAGTTTCTTTGCTTTCTCTTCCCGTTTCTTCAAAGCTGCCTCTTTACGCTTTTTGGTAGCTTCTGCTTTAAGTTCTTCCTTTTTCTTTTCCCAAGCTTTAGCTTGTTCTTCCTTAGCAATTGCTTTTTCAATAATCTTCTCTTTAAGAGCTTTTGATTTTTCTAAAAGCGTTACTTTAGGTTTCTTCTCCTTTGTATCACTCTTTTGAGGCTCTCTCCAGTACTTCTTTTCTTTCTTTGAAAGATTTTCAGTATCAATGATTTTGTTTTGTTGAAAAGCTAACTTTAAATTCTCTTTCCAATCTTTAGATTTGATATCTTTAGTTGCCATAAATTTTGATAATTTTAATGTTAGTAAATAAGTTTTCGAGACTTGTGATTCGTCCGGGATTCGAACCCGACTTGCCAAACTCTTGTTCCTACTTAAAGGGAGCGACAAATCTTCCTTTTTATGCTGCCAAATACATATATGCGCTAGTAGTATCTAACTCAGCTGCATCATTAAAGTCAGCAAGTTTCTTTTTTAGGCCATTAATCTCCAACTGAAGATTGTTGCGAAGTTTGTTTAAATAATCACGAGTAAGTTCCTCATTCTGTTTAAGATTCTTCTTACCCTTCTTCATCTTTAGGGTAGGATTAATCGTCGACTTCTCGATAATAATGCCTAACTGAACAAATTGTTCATTCTTCTCTGATAACTCAAAGATAATAGGATAAATACTATCTTTCGGAAAATCGCTACGTGATTTAAAACCGATATTGATACAAAACTGATCTAGTTTCGTCTGAATACGGTCTATAGCTTTTTTATTAATATCATCTAACAATGCTTTCATATCATAATGACGCTTGAACCCATTCTCAACTAAGTTCTCTGTTCGAATGATCATCCAGTTATTAGTGATATCTTTATTTAACTTCTCTAGCTTTGCCTTAATTTCTGTTGATTTAATTTTCATATACAAATTGATTTTAAATTGTTAAACATCTATTTATATACTTGAATTATCAACTACCTGTGAGGGCGTATTCATCATCGATAATGACATCCTCTTCTTATTCTCGAGGCTAGCCAACCCACTTAGTATGCTGTTATACATACCGTATTACGCCCATATTGTAGTAGAGAGATTAACTCATCTTCTCTCTACTAGGAAATATCTTGAGTAATGTGTAATATCTATTCATCATTCATCACAGAATATAGTTACCATTACTTATGATTTTCGATTTTATGGACGACGGAATAATACTTGTGATGGATTTGAAAAATCTACCACGACAGCTTGACCAGAATTGTCTTTTACTAATATTCCATTTAGTAAAACATTTTTCCGATTAGGAACTCCTTTCTCAACTGTAGAGTTCTCTTCAGTCATTGTTTTAATATCTGAAGCTAATACAAAACGATACGCAACAAAAATTGCAGATATAGCCAAACTATAATTTCCATCTTTATAATAATTTGAGAAACGATCACACATATCTTTATATGCATCATCATTTCGACCACTACCCATACCGGTAATTATCTTAATTAATCTGAGACAAATTGTCTCTGGATTAAGTACATACTCTCCACGAAATAGACGATTTAACCATGAAATACTTGTTTTACCAAGTGTTATTGATCCGTCTTTATTAATCTTCTTATATTTTGCTACTTGCTTTTCATCTGTAAGTAGCAATTGATCTACAAGAATAGGATCACTAAACATATAAGTTAAATCTCTAAATGCCCACGGACTTATAGTAAATCCCTGCTCGGACATAGCGATTAGATATTAACGTCAATACCTAACTCTTTCATCCGAGTCCGACAAGCTGTAGCCTCAAGCTCATTTGCTTCGGCTAAAGTTCCACAGAACTTCATCTGAGCATTCAAGAAGCTCTGAAGTACATTCTTCTCATCCCGGTTAAGAGCCATAACTTCCGGTACTAATTTAACATAGTCCACAAAGATAGTAATTTCTTCTTTGTTAGACCGTTCGTACTTCTCAATCGCTGCTTTAACAGTAGAAGCCGATGGTACTGGAATAACTTTCGTAATGTCGTCAATATTGGCGATATCGAGCCGTAATTTCGGATCTTTATTGAACTGAACTTTACGCTCGTTACTCATTGATTCTACTAACTCGACTGAAGTTACCTCTATCGGTCGAATTGAATATAGATAAATGGGTCGACTTAAAGTCAATGCGCCATTCTTTTTATCTTCTGAATAATTTGTATCTACTGGGTTCCGTTCTACTACTAAAATATATTTACCCAGAGTTGCGCCACATTGTGCGGCATTAATACGCATATAATCCATAATTTATTTCCTCCTTGATTTCGTGGTTGATTCCACCAACGAAACATTTTAAATTGTTTTTAAAAGATTAATGAACTCAAATAAAATAAAAGAACTTCTTTACTGGAGTATTTCCTAAATAGGGGATGTTGTTGCCCAGGTGCCTGTTATCTTATCGCCTACGTCAATTCAATGACTACTCCTTGAAATTATTCTTTATACTTGATAAGCTTGTTGGATTCTATTTCACTCTGTAATTCTGCTATTGCTATTACTCTAGCACTCCATAGAGACACATTTAAGTAGATACTTCCTCTTCTTAAATGACACTTTTTCATCTAGTGCATTATGGAACTAGTCTTACTCTAGAATTATCCAATTATACTTTTCATATTAACTAATGAAGGTTCGTGTCATGACTAACTGTCCCTTACGCTTGCCCAACATCAGACTAATGAGATCTTACGACATTAATTAATAAGTCACAAGATCAATACGTTTTTTACTATCTTCTACCGCTGTATATTGATAGGGATATGCACATGCTACTAGTTCTTATACATTTCTAGGCTTCTCTAGCAAACGTTATATCTTTGTCAATACAAATATACTATTACTAGTATGTGTGTCTTAAATTGGCTTAAACACACTGATAAGATATAATAAACCACATAGGATTACTTTATCGAATATTCCACATATACGGTCGTTTTAGGAACGTTACCAAACCCAACACTTCTAGTCTTTTCACCCTAAAGTGGTTGCCACTCTATTCTTTCATATGCAGTATACTGCCCATATGACCTTTTCGAGGATTTTTCTGTTTTACAAGCTCGAATATTGAGGACTTTCACCTACTTTCCATTTACTCTTACTTACAAATAGGTCTATAAGTATTAGTTCGCTTTCGGTCACTCTTAAAGATTTATAAGTTTCAATGAAACGCTTTATACCGATCATATGATTTATCATCATACTCTGGTATTCATGCACGAAGCAATAACGGTTGGCTTGTTGAGGACGCAGTCAGAAAATGGTTTATCTTATCCTACAAATGATAGACTTTTCCTAGCGAGGACTTCCTCAAATTTACTTTAACTCGGGATTTTGGCCCCTACGGTGTTAAACATGTTAATACTCTCTAATATTCTTTGTTTAAGAGGAAATATGACTCTCGGGCCAGTGGTGAATCTTTGGATTCAGTAGCTCTATGTTAATAGACTTGAACTTAGCCCATTGACTTTACAAAAGCCCTACTTTCGTTATATATTTTAAAGAAAGCATACTAAACTTTGCAGGTTTCTCGGATATCAACCGACGGACTCTGTTAGCCGACGTCAAAAACTTTATATTAGGTAAGTCAAACCTGTTTTAGATACATATAGTATTACTATATTACAATCTTGCCAAGAATTGTTCTAAAACTTGGATTAACGTTTTGGTACGCTTCACCAAACCTCTGCGTTTCCATTTATTATCGTGATATAACTCATGCAGTAAACACAATCACGTTGATATTAATAGTTCTATAAAGTATAGGTTTGGCACCTAATCCGGATAATCTGTCATACACGTTCATAGAAATAAGTCTCGAATTCATTTCTATTTCCTAGTATGGATCATAGCCACTCAGCCATATGAATCCTTAGTAATAACACCAACTGTTGACCTTTACTTCTAAGAATAAAAGCTGTAGTAATTGATTCTACTTTCTTTAGATTCGTAGCACCTTATAGCACCCTCTATTAAATATCTAATCTCCTTCATAACTATACTTTCCCTATATTCTTTCATATAGGTGTTTCAGCACTAATATAGTGAACACTAAGATGGCAAATTTATTTAACCTATCCAAATTAATTAAAGTGGATTCAGTAAGGTAGCTTTGGACACTACCCGGAACTTAGTCAGTTCTTTGTTGAGTAATTCTATCACCCTTTGTAATAGTTGCAGTTGCTGTTTAAAGTCCCTTCTTGATTTCAGGATTGGTTTCCTCCACGGACTTCTAATGAAGTTTACTATTGTCTTTACTCTAAGACTTAATAATTACATTGTCACCTATAATTATTAATAGCTGCTGAAGCAGACTCCATATATCGTTTATCTTCTACGTTTCCCTACTTTATCGGTAAGCGTATCGAAGTGTCTTCTCTTAGTATATTCGCCAGACGGTTCTCAATATCTATAGAATGGATTGATATCTACACTATTCCATTTTCTTATTAACTTTTCTAGAGTAAAAGGATATACTCATTAATAAGTTATCATATTACCTTTTGAATTGCGTGTTAGCGCTATCATATTCTCATATCCTGTTTTCCTTGTCTATATTATGCGATTCGTTGATCAGACTTGTCCAAACATAATATACGCTGTCTTATTGCTTTTTAAGTGTACAGCTACAATACCACTCTCCTTCTTCTTACTACGGGTAAGGAATCGTTTGACCCGACAGCTTTTATCTTTAACTGTTATATTATACACCATGCAAAAAGTAAACACATTATAAAGAAGATAATTAAGCCTACAAATGCTAATTTATCTAATGTATTATTATTTGCTTTCATCTCTCTACGCTTTTAGGAATCTGAACATTTGGTACGTGAAAGCGAGGAGTAGGTAGAGTAAACATCACTACTTTCTCCAAATATTCAGTTTTTGTTTCATATTCTTTCCTTTCTTTAACTGGTTTCTTTACTACCTTTTCCACGATTTTCGTGGGGTAATTAATGGTGACATCAATGTTAGCAATCGGCATATCGCTTTTTACATTGGAAACACCTTTATTAAGATCAATCTCTAAGGACAAATTGCCCTTAGGATCGAACTTTAATGCGGGCAAGTCAAGTGGTTTTACTTGGTCTGCCCGAACCTCTTCTACTTGAAAGAAGTTCGTATTATAGGATAATAATATACCTACAATAGCAAATGACACGTATGTAAGTAAATTGCCATGTCTACTCATTTTGATAATGATTTATAGTTATTTACTTCTTCTCTTCCGCCGGTTTCTCGTTTTTCTTAGGATCTGCAGTTTCCTCGGACTTCGGAGTTTCCTTAGGATATTCGCTCTCTGTATATAGAGCAAAGGCTGCATCCTTGTCTACGTACATATTACGAATTTCGATCATTTTATTTGTTGCATTGAGCATGAACTTCGGATCTGCCATAGGAACTTCAGTCTTATAGGCTTCATAAAATTTGTTCATGATCTTCTTGGCGAGTCCTACTTCATATGATTTAGGATCGTCAGTATTAACAACTAATTTACTTAGTTGCGGTACTTGTAAGAAGAAATCTCGAGTAGGCTCAAGGATTCCGTTCTTAACTGCTGTAGTATCATCGATTGGTTGCTTAGAATCCGCATTACGAACACGAATAAATGCCTTAATCAAATCAACTACCTCCTCTTCACTTAATACCGGAAGATTATACTTTACGGTCGAATGAGCAAAAATCGGATTATGATCGGCGATCAAAGAACTTACAGTTCCTTGACATAAACCACGTACTAACGCCGTAGATTTATTACCTAACAGGGTAACAGCATCTTCGAATAATGCACCTAATCCAATCTTGTTCCAAGTTTCCTTCTTTGCTTCGTCGGATTCTTGATTCTGTCGGTATAACCGTACTTTCATCAAGGCTTCGCTGAATCGATTGGGAAAAGGGGAATTTTGCTGCGATAAGATATAAGACAATCCATTCTTCGCATCATTCTCATCCTTCCACTTTAAAGCATCTAACTCAGGAACTACAGGAGCTTTTTTCTCTTGTTTAATTTCCTCCTTAGCTTCTTTCTCTGTTTCTGGAGCAATGTCCTTGAATGATAAGGTCATTTGCTTACCATCATCAGATACATGATGAGGAAGCATTGTAACACCAATATTATTAAATGTATTAATAACATCTTGAACAATGACGTCATCATTTGGAACTGCAAGACCTAATTCAAGCTTTTCTTCACGAGCCTGAATAGAAGCCTTAGTCATACCCCAAGCAAGATTATATGTGAAGGCTTGCTCCATCTTAATCGTTGCTGGCTCACCAGATTTCATACCGGCTATATGTCGCTGAGCTACTTCTAGTAAGCGAGCATAACCATCGCCAGACATTCTCTGATGTGGTTGTAACTTAATGTTGTTTAAGTCGATCTTTGAAGGAATTTCTTCCTTTGGCTCCGGCTTAATCTCTTCAGTTGCAACTGTTTCTACTGCAGGATCTACAGGTGGTGGAGTTTGTATCCGTTCCTCCTTCTTTACCTCTGGTTTTTTCTCTTCCTTCGGTTTTTGTGGATTATTTACTTGAGTTTGTTTTGTACTCTTATTATCCTTTACTTCAGTATCCTTTACAGGAGCTTGCTGAGTTGTTTTATTTTTCTTAGACATGATTCAATTGATTTGTTTACTGTCCTTTACAGTTTTAAATTATTAAAATAACTAATGATAGAAATAGTAATGATCCCGAAAATAGTTAGTAAGCTAACTTGAATCCTCGTGATCTGGTGACGCTCTGGTTCTAGTATGAACTAGAAGATTTTCTCCTTGTTGTTGGTCTCCTTGGTCTCTAATAAACCACATATAAGCCTTACTTACAGACTCAATTGTTGCAGTAATCATTGGTGTCACTCCAACGATTTGCAAAGCCTGTATGGGCATGTGGTTTACTACAGAGACCTTTTCTATTTGGTCCTTTTTAGGCTCGATATTACGAGTCTTACTCTGGATACCAAATCCAACAACAATCGCAAATGCTAGTGTCAATATTAAATTGATACCTAGCTTTGGGCTACCTTGCACTCTAGCGATTGCTACAATCACTAGAATTAAAGCAACAATCATAGAAATGAAAGTCATTGTTGTCATGTTCTGTTAATTTTTTGAAAGTTTATGAAAAATTTCTCTCAACCTACGTTTTGCCTTATTCAAATCGGACTTTACAGTACCAATAGGAATTCCAAGCTTAACACTTAGTTGATCGTAACTAAGACCTTGATAGTATCTTAACTCGAGTAAATTTCGATACTTAGATCTTAGGCGAGATAATGCTATTCTTAGAAGTTCAATATTCTCTGTTTTAATCATATCTGACTCGGGATCTAGGGATATTTCCTCTAATTGAATAGTATTTGTCTCATTATCTATGCTGAAGTTCTTACACAAATCCTTTGTGGCTCTTATATGATCAATAGTAGTATTAACTGCTATTGTCTTAAGCCACGCTTCGAAGCTAATAGGATTTACATAAGAACTGAGTTTACTAAAGGCTTTTATAAATGTGTTACTCAATAGATCTTGAGTAAGTTCATCATCTTTAACTATATCAAAGATGATATATCTTATCAATCTATGATACCGATCATATAACTGATTAAAAGCCTTATTATCACCGTGTTTTGCTTGTTCAATTAAGATTTTTTCTTCTTCTTTCATATAACAAGCATTAGTTAGTGGAAACTAGGGGAGTCGAACCCCTAGAATCCTTTTGTTTAGAACGCCCTCTGCGACGACACAGCTATCTCGTCTGAAAGTAGGCAAATCTTATTACACTTCCTTATTTCTAAACTAAAATGGAATACCTAATATATATCTATAATAATATGTATCATATACATATTTACGTATCCAATAACATTGAATTAAGTTATCAAATATTTCATCAGAATATATCCTAGGTAATTCTATTTTGTCTAACATTGCTACAGCAATTCTTAGTCTTACTAAGTCTGTAGTATGTTTGCTCCCTATCATCTTATTAGGATGAAAAAGACGTTGAGATATCCAAGCAATCCATTTCTTAATTTTTGCTTTTATCTCAATCCAAGTACGCCAGTCCATATTATCTGGACATACTGAACAAAATTTCCCATCTGGAGTTTTAATCCAACCAAAATATTTTTCATATTCTGATCCAATTATTCCCCAATCCATACAATAACCTTCATCTTCTCTAAATACTGGTAAAAAGTTTTCACATTTGCTAGTATTTTTAAAAAGATCTTTTATTGTATTACAGAGTTCGCCTCGTTGATCGAAGATTTTATCTCTATTTTCTTCCATTTATCGTCTTCTAAATAACGAATATTTATTATATCAAATAATTTTTCTGCTTCTTCCCAAGATATATGTAATTTACCTTGAATATCTGCAGTAACAGCAATTTTATTTAAATTACCATCTGGTTGAATATTCTTTATACTTATGAATTCTTGATATTGTTCATCAGTATATTGAATACTACTAGATTCTGTGCTTCTTTCTTCTATTTTACTTGATTCAATTTCTTTAGATAGAAGAGTAAATTCAAATTTAGTAGGATCTTCTAAAATCTGTTCAACTATTTTATGATCTCTTTCGATAAGACCATTAGCAAATGAACTTAGTGAAATACTATTTGTGATTCTTATAAATGGTTCCTTACCATTTAAAGACAAAATATATTTCTGTTCACTGAATAAGTCTTTAACAATATATACTCCTGCTTTCATTTCTTAATTGATTTATAATATGTGTCAATAACTCGACTTGCTGTAAGCAAATCAACTCCAAACTCTTCTTGGATTAGACGATTCTTTTCAAAATCATCATATGGTTCATCCATTATCTTCTTTAATTTCTCCTTTTCACCGGGATTATCAAAGTATATCCAAAATGTTAGCCTCATATTACTCAGGAATTAAGAATGGAATATTTTCAAGTTTTAGTATCTCATTATATACTTTATTCCATTGTTTTGGAATATTGTATGTTTTGTAAGAACTTCTATGCTTTTTGGGATTGTGGTAATAATCCCACCAAGACCTACTTAATACAGTGATTTGAGGAAATTTCTTACTTTTTCCTTCATTCTTAAGTAGTAATACAATGTTCGATTTACTAGTTATTAAACTCTTTGCAGATGTTGCTTTTGTTACATCTGCTCCTAAGTTCATTAACATTTTAAGGAAACTAACGACGCTTTGTCGTGGTCCTGCTAGTATACATTCTTTATTAAATGATACTAATCTTTTTTCAGCTATTTTCTCATCCATAAGCTTTTTAAAATTATAATTGAATCGGATTATCTCCCCAGTTCATATTCCTTTTATATAAAGGAATTTTACAATCAGTCATCAAGTTTGCATTATATAATGCTTTTGCAGTACCTTTAGGAACCTCAATTTGATGACCTTTTTCAGAATACCAATATCCCCATTTTTCACCTAATGTATTAGTGCGTATTACTCTTTTAGGTTTAAATTGATATATGTATTCATCTCCAAATGTATCTACTGCTATGTAACTCATAATTAATATTTTGTTATCTAGGTGGGATTCGAACCCACAATCTCCTGATAAAATCCAGGGCTTTATCCGGTTAAGCTACTAGATACCCTCATTTTCGTAGTTAGCACGTTGATTTACGCCGCTCCTAGAGCAGTGTAATCAGTGACAAATGTATTGCCATTTAAATTTAAAGTGAACCTATTTTACCTTTCACTACTAGTCAAATCCAAGCAGCCCCTATTCAATGTGTAGTTTCGTCTGAAAATATTTCGTCAACTAATATAGCCTCTAGGAGAATGTTATCATATTCTCCATCTTCATTATTTTCAATAAAAAGTTTTAATATATCTTCATCCATAATCTAATTTTTTTAGTGGAGCTGGAGGGACAGATTCTTTTAAGTTATTAGAACATTCTATCTCCACATACGTTATAGTTATATGAAAAAAGAATGTTTATATTGTAATAATGAATTTCAAGCTGATTTACGAGAGGTAAACAGAGGAAATGCAAAATTTTGTTCACTTTCATGTGCTGCTAAATACAGAAATTTACATAGAAAGAAATATAAATGTAAATGTATTGTATGTGAACAGGAATTTGAAGCGCAATCTTCTAAAGCAAAGTATTGTACAAATGCTTGTAAATTAAAAGATTATCGTAAAAGAATGAAATCTAATAATACTATTACTAGATCGTTTTACAATTTTCTATTATTACAACCTTGTGTAATATGCGGTTGGAATAAAACTTCTTGTGATGTTCATCATATTATACCTGTATCTAACGGTGGTAAAAATGAAATTACAAACTTAATAACTTTATGTCCTAATTGCCATAGAATGGTTCATAGGAACCTCATTTCTGAGGAGAAACTTAAAAAGTTTCGTGAATCTTGGACTATCTCTTCACCTTCCAATGAAGGGTTGGGCGCTCTAGCTGGTAATTAAGAACACTTTAGTTCTCCAGTAGTCTCTGCACTTTCATGTAGTGTACTACATGCTTAGCTCAGGATTGGCATGCAAAAATGTCATTTCTGAGCATTTTTGTTTAGCGTTCCCTGAATTCACCCAATTTAAACTCGACCATTTTTTAATCGAACCCTCGTCCTAATAGTTTCCAATAAACCTAATAAGATACGATACAGTTCTTATATCGTAAATACTTTTTAATTTTTAACCCCCAAATTATTAAGTGTAGATAAAGAGAGATCACTCTCTCTTTACCTTATAAATCTATAGTAATAGTAAGAATCTTTTTTATGCGAGTGTATTCCTCAAAGAGTGCGCAATGCGACTTATGTCTTTCCTGTATACATGTTTATCTCTTTAAAAAAGAATAATCTTAGGCATATAGCTCTCTATTACTATAGTAAACGCCTTTGATAGATCTATAGAATTTGAAGTTTTAAATTATCATCAAAAGACGATAACCATCAACTTCGGCTTAAAGCTCTAATTCTATGTGTGATTTGATATCATTACTATACTTAACTTACTTACGTAAGCCTATCACTAGGTCTTGACTCAAGGTTCTAGCGATTCAGCAGTACATGCTCGTACTTTTCAAGTGATAGTAATGATCTCAGGCACGTGATCAGTGGCTCAGAATTTTCCACTCTGGCTCAAGGCTCTTGAGTATCTTGTTAATTCAAGATAATTTTATTCTACTCTAATTCGAATAATTAAATCGTGGTATTAATCTCTTTCTAGAACTAAATATATGGAAAGAGATTGGGAGGCCTCTCGGACACTCCCAACTCTGATTTCGGAGTTAAATTACTGGATTAATATCTCCAATAATCCTCACCGTAGATAGCACGCTTAGCGTCACTGACGGCTTTATCACGCTTCTCTTCGGCTTCCTCAACGGCTTTATCATATGCACGATAATCTCCGTCGGACTCAAATTTTGTTTTAGCTGTAGATACAGCTGTCAAAAATGCTTTTTGAGCCTCTTCTTTTTTACGAGCCATGCGAAGTTCTTTTAATGCTCGATCTTCTGTAGACTCTGCGTTTGATAAACGACGTTCAACTTCACGGGTCTCGTGTTCCAACTTCTTTGCAGCGATGTTCTCTTTTGCTTTATCTACTGCGGAAGTGTTTACTTTACCCTGATTGTTCTCTTGCTCTTGCATCTTTGCATCTAAATTAAAATCTGCCATAATTTTTAAATTTTTGATAAGTTAATAAAATTGATTTTTAAATTGAAATTATTATTGTTTACTTTCAGTACTAAAATATAATCTGGACCAATAGTTGCTACCTTCTGATGTACTACTCCAGCTAATAGTGCCGTTAATAATCTCTTTATTACTATAATTACTATGAGCTATTCTATGTACACATTTAATTAGTTTACCAGAGATATCTCTACTTCGCAATATTTGATTGGTGACATTTTTTACATATCTACCATAAACATTATTCTCTTCAAGAAATTGCTTAAAACTAGGATTCTCACTAATTGCACTCTTTATTGATCCTTTTATATCTTTTTTACAAAATGTAGAAGTAGTAGGTTGTCCTCTAGTAGAAACATTACTAATACCGCTGGTATTAGTACCTTTATGAATAAGTTCTTCAAGCGTCATTATTTTTTATCTTTTAGTTTTTTGTATCTTTTGAGATGCTACTTGAAATTCTCGTTTAAATATCTCTTTAAAGATGTTACATTGAGAAGGATACATATTAACAAACTCTTCATCTGTTAATCGCCGGCCTACAGTACTGTTATCAATAACAGTCTTTTTGATAACTCTACCCTTTTCTTCTTTGGGTATTTTTATTACGTTATATCTTGTTCCAACTTTTCCATTGGAGCCACAAATTACTTTGTAGCGAGTAATTTCAGGCATGAAGATTGCTGTTGTTTTTCCATCAGCTCCTATCACTTCTTTCTTTACTCCGGATTTTGTTTGCCCTACAGATAGTATCGTAAGTATGCGAGTGCTTACGTCTCTATCCTGTGCAAAATACATTACTTTTTCTTTTTCGGTTGTAGCATTCGCCTTGCGAATACGTACAGTTTCCATTTTTCTTCTGTTTCGCATTTTAAATAAAATTGATTTTTATTACTAGATAGTAGAACTATATGTTCTTTGTATTATTTTACTATATACTTCTCCTACTGATTCAATTACTCTTATACTAAAACCGCATTTAAGTAATACACAAGTATACAATTCTTCTTTTACTTCATTATTATTACAAGAAGATAAACCTATTTTCTTGGGTAAATCCTCTCTTTCTGAAGATGGAGTTATTGCAGCAATTCGTTCTATATCAATTAGTATACGTTCTTCATGGTTTAAGTACGTAATTTTCTTTGATAAAGATTTACTAAATGCAGAAAGTTCTATAACATTTTTTGTTTCCATACTTTTAAATAATGAATCGTGGCATAGTCTTTGTTTTCTTATCGTATGCTGCCCCCTTTACTTTATTAGCGTACTATGCATCTTCACATAGCTTTGATTTGCTGTAGGACTCTGGGCTTATTCACGATTCGGGGATAACCACCATATTAATAAAAAATTAAATTATATGATAACTGGCGAGTAATCAATAAATTTCTTTTTTATTCTTAGTACCCTTTTTATAGGGTTCCATTTTAGGCTTAGGACGTCCTTTTTCAGAACGTCCTTGTTTTACTGCTTTACTTTCTTTCCACGTTTTAGACATAGCTCTTAAAAACTTTAACAATTTCTGGTAGTGCCTCAATGTAGTTAATACAAAGATACTCTTTCTCCTCTTTCTTGAGAGGATTGTTAAATAAGAGAACTAAGTCTCTAGTAAAAGTAGGATTACGTAATAAGTAATTCTGTACTTCTACTTGCCATGTAAGACCTCCTCCTGTAGATATTGGTGTACCTACATTCTGAAGTAAAACAGAAACTTGCTCGATTAACTTAGAATCGAATCTAGGAAATTGACGCTTCAGTTCTTCTTCATTTAATGAAGTAAGAAATTCTGGATTATCTCCTTCCTGTTCCTGCATGAAAACAAGAAGTGCTCTTTCAAGCATTTCTTTTGCTTCTTGTTGGGACCAAGAAGTTGGAATCTGTACAAGACATAAATTATTTCCTGTAGTTCCAATAAGATGTAACTGTTTCATTTTTGATAAATTTAAGTTATAACTTTTAATGACGTCTCTGTATGTACAACTACAGAGATAGTTTTGATTGAACGATTGTTGATTAACAACAACTCATATTGTACTATGAGTAATTAGAATAAGTGTCATCGTAAAGTTTTACGTCTGCAAAATAAATATTAAAAAACTCTTACGTAAAACTTCTTAAAATCGGCTATCTAACATATTTTACGTTATAGCAGAATTGTATTGCCAGTACAATTCTTATTAACGGCATGATTTTAACGTCCGCACTAATGCTATCTAAAAGTTGGCCACCCTTTTGATAAGACATAAGCCCCACATGCTTATCACTGATTCTCACAGTAATACTTTCTTGCTTCTTTAGCTTCTTTTTCTGTATTAAAATATCCTATAGTTTTTAATTTATAATTTATTCCAATATAAGCCATCCATTTATTTCTATCTTTTCTAAAACAATAACCTTTTCCTTTTTGTATTCTATCTGTATTTAAGTTATTTTCTAAATGAGATATTATTCTTAGATTTTCTTTTCTATTATCTAATTTATTTCTATTAATATGATCACAAGTAATCTTTTGATTACTAGTATCTCTTTCTAATATAAAATTATGTAATTTTATAGTTTTGTGTTTTTTAGTTGACGCTATAACATAACCTTTTTCATTTAATCTCCAATGAAGTTTTTGTACTTTTGGTATATCTTCTTTATCTAATAATATATTTGCTAGTATTTTATTAGTATTCTTATCAAATATACTAAGAGTATCATTATCATAATAATTTATATATCTCATAATTTATTTAAATTTGTCATCTTCTGATGATCTAATAATAAAAATATGCACTACCTTCACAGGCAATGCATATAAATGAATTATAAGTCAGAAATTCAAAAAAGTTATTGCAATCATGATCATTTAATACTATCTATTACCGTAATTGGTACTTTGACAGCTTTCTCACTTTCTTTTTCCGGCCTATTTACTTCAGTCTTTATTTCCACTTTAGCATTCTTAGCATCTGGACCTGTTATTCCCGGCATAACTTCTTTTAACTGCATACTAATATAATAGTTTGTATTACGGAGATACTCTTCAGCAATCTCTTCATACGTTGCAGTTGTACCTATTCTATTAAGAATAGTACGTACGATTTGTTCTGGAAGTTCCATACACAAATCGTATAATTCCATGTCATGCTTTTCAACATTCCAGTCGTTAAGTCTTTCTTCCAAAGTAGGAATAATGACCTCAGTTTTAGTTGATTCTGAAGCTTCTTTAGCTTCTGTACCATGGTACTTATCGTACCCATACCATAGGATTCCTCCTAATAGTACGATGCAAAGTAGCCCAATTGCTACGTCTCGAAACTTGTTCATAGAAATAATTGATTTATTAATAAAACTGTGCAATATTGCCTTATTGATTGATGACCATTGCTTGAATATCTAATTCAATTTTAATTGGTTCATTCTTCCAAGATATCATAGGAATATTTAATTGTATTCTATCTTCTTCAGATATCTGCGTATAATTAAAATTTCCTGCAAACTCATCCTCATTAGGACAGTTTAAATTAATCCAGTAATTTGAATCACCTTCAACATATCTTTTTGGCTTACTTGTAAAAAGATATTGTCCTCCATCTTCATCTACTGCGTACCAAACTTCTACTTTCATGAATCTTGTTGTTTTTGTTCTTCTTCATATAAATACTTTTCTATTCTCTGAGATTCTTTATTAATTAAAATAAAGAGTAAACCTAGTATAGCACCCATACCTAATGAGACTGTTATTAGTTCTCCTATAATAGCTATGGTGTAAATACCCCCAACTATTACTGCCAATAGTAGTAACACATATAAAAGACATTTTAATGAAGATTTAGTTATTAGATTCATACGCCTGTAAAAATTGTTTATATGTACCTAACATATCCATTAATAAACCACGATATTTACAAAGACGATTATATTCTTCTTCAGTAAGAATATATACTGAGCCTACTTTTACTATATTTTCATTAATCTCTTTAACCTCATTTCTTTCTGATTTGAAACGTGTTTGTTCTTCATAAAATTGAATGCCACTCATATTAATTATATTTAGTTGTTAATAATAATCTAAAATAATCCTAAGTAGACCATAAGCCACTAACGCCGCCAAGCTGTTACATGTACCTACTTAGGATTTCAATTTAATCAGTATGTGTTTCACAACAGATACATGAATAGAGTTCTATAATTCAACAAGTTTTTATCTTTTTAAAAGGGAGAAATGAATCTCCCTTACCTGATTATGGATAGATCTGTAAGAAGTGATCTATATAACCGGGTTTTGTTGCAATATATACCCTATAACCTCCACCTAATTTAAATAGGTCAAAGTCTTTTTTGGGTATTTGCATAGCAACAGTTTCTACATCTTGTTTCCAATTAGTATCGAATAAACGATGTAATTGATTATGAAGATTGTCCATGTATGAATACATGCACTGTTGCTTGGATGCGATAGCAGTATTGATTACTACACCGTATCCTTTACTTAATTTATAAGCTAACTTAATTGCATCAAGCCAACTTAAATTAAGCTCTTTTTTAAGAGTCACAATTCTCTTATATAGAGATATACTACGACTCTTTTTTTTCTGAATTATTATTCTTATCATATTATTAAGTATTAATGATTCAGATTTAAAGACATTAGCTTCGGTAGCCGTTGGCATTCGTTCAGCCCGGCAATTTAAACCTACTAGACCCTAGAACCGCTAACTTTGTATATTAACCAAACGCACATGAAGTATTGTAGTTAGCTACGATGAGGTTGTCTTTACTCTAGGGAAATTATATGCGTATTTCACAATAGGCATATAATAAGTTGTCAAATCTTTGTTGTTTTTAGAAGGCATATAATATAATGTAATTAAGAATCTTCTTACGTAATACACACGTGTTTCACAACAGGTGTGTATTTAATGCAGACATTATCTTTATTAACCAAAAGAATAACGTGATTACTTTAATTCTCTTCTAACATCATCTAAAATACCATGAAAAACACTAATACTAAGTTTATCCTTAAATTCAATATATGTAAATAATATCACACATATTGGATATAGGATGGGGTCGTCCAACAGTATTAATAATATTATCATGTAGATAAGTATTCTTAATACTAACCAAATGAATGATATTATCTTTTTCATATATTAAAATTTAATATGACTCTGCATTTACTTAGGCTTGTCACTAACCATGGCTGCATTATATTAAATTAAAAAGAGAGTTGTGTATCACTTCATACACTGGGTGTTTATATTATTCATGTTTAATAACTTTAACACCAAAATAGATACCAATTATAGTTGGTATTATATACAGTAATATATTAGTTACTGCATAACGTGGTTGACTTATTGTTATTACTATATAAAATAATAATACCAATAGTAATATACCAAATAAGATGTAATTAAGTGCTTTCATTTTCTTCTATATTTATTGTTAAATGTATCTACTGCTTTTTCTCTATTAGGAAAGGTAGTTATTACTAATTTCCCTTCTTTTTCGAGAATAATAGACCACTCGAAAGCGTGCTTTCCAACTAGGATAACTTTACGTCCTAGTGCATCCGTTACGATTGCTCGTACTGTAGAATCACAATTTGATTTGTGATATTTTCTCTTGCTCATAGATTCTTATTTATTAAATGAGTTTATTGCTAAAAAACATATTCCAATAAATATCCAATAAGCTAATGACCATTCTAATATCATATCTAATATTGCTGAGAGTTTTGCTTTTGGATCTAATCCCATTGATAATAAGAATAAACATGACATTATGTAAAATCCTATTGTTGCTTTTGTTCCGTTACTCATTTGTTTCTATTTTTGAATCATTTATAACTGCAACGCAAGAAAGATCAATGAGTACTTCATACTCACACTTATTCTTCCTACTTAGGATAGCTGCTAACTCTTTAGCATCCTTCTGTGTTTGTTCATCATGTTCTTCAAATGTTTCTACTATTAATGGTTTTACATTATGTTTGTAGCACCTTACTATTGCTATCATAATATATAAGTTTATTGATTAATAATCAAAAGTTAATAAAACCTTATAATCCTTCGGAAAGATAACTTAGGTTTCTAGGTATAGATTTGTACTTTATCTATCCAAGTTTGTACTGTGTAAATACTTAGATTATAAGAGTGTGCAACACAATTTTCTAAATATTAGAATACACACAATTTTTTTGAGACTTTGATATACTATTCTTGCTCAGGGAATAGCGTAAACCGTTATATTAAAAATAACATTATTAATCCACGGCACTTTAGTAATGTATAGAAGATTGCATTTTATACCTAAAACTTATAAATAGGGATTCTCTACTCTGGCGTTATGATTCTAGAAATCAATGTTGTAGTAGCTAAGTATTTACAAGGATAGTCCTAAACCTATTTGTAAGAAACTAGTGCCAATTTACACCTAAAACTTTAGATTAATCTACCTTTATCCGATGATTATTTTCACTTTATGCACATTCTCAGCCTTAAAGTTCTAAAGAAACTGGTGTCCTTAATGCTTTAGAAAGTTATTAGTTTTTTTAAATTTCGCTATATATTATATAAATTACTAATGGGCCTGATGTGAAAAAGAGTGGAAAAGAGGGAGGAGAGGATAGTTCTCACCATTCCCTCCCACTTACTCATTACAACTCATCGTCATCCACTATTTCACCCTCCAATAATGGATTAGGCTTCTTCTCCTCAGCTGCCTTAGCTGCTTCTTTAGCTGCCTTAGCCTTCTCTCGTTGCATCTTGTAGTCCTCCATAGTAATAATACGTTTGGAGTTGGTGAACAAGTTTTCACCACGCTTGATGAGACTTGCATCAGACTTGATACATTCACCTTCGTCAGTACACAGTGTATAGATGAAGACAGAGTTATAGATGGAAGCTACTTTTACTTGCTTACCGTCTCTTTCCTTAGTCTCAGTGATGATTTTACCGTCATTGTCCTTACGAACAAAGTCAGGAAATCCTGCTACTTCAACACGACAGATGGGAAAAACTTCACCAATAGTTTCCTCTATTGCCTTGAAGTACTCATCTTCATGTTCCTTAGTACTACCATATGCAGCCATTAACTGCATCACAACAGGTCTAGTTTGCTCTTGCAGCACCTTTCTTAGACCTGATTGTCTGAACTCGCACACTGCATAGCGTGTTTTGCCGTCTTTAGAGGTCTTTACCTCTACTTTCGTAAGTTCGTAGTTCTTTACGTCTTTATCCTTGATAGACAAATCCATAGCATTTTACGGTTAACCTATACACCATAAGGTTCTATTGACACATTAACTCTTTGACGGGGGATTTCCCCTACTTGTTAGGAGAGGGGACTTGATATTGTACTGGTCCTCACTCTCAATTGCACACTATCAAAATTTTTATAATATTTTATTTTGGTTCTCGCTTTCAATTATACCCACAAAAATATTTTTTATAAAAAATTTTTACAACACTTATTATTCATTTTCGTTCTCTAATTAGAATTTAAATAACAGCAATATGATATTTGAACAAGAATTAAAAGATAAAGGATTTGAAATTAAAGATAATCAACTCTATTATGAATTTAGTGACTTTGAGCTATTAAGAGCTAGAGTAAGTGAATGGGATTGCGCTGATGGTACTAAAGCTTTGAAAGTATCAGATCTAAGATTAATGAACCCTATGGAGGAAGGTATAGCTCATATGATGATTTCATATTCACTTTACTTTAGGGACATTAACAAATTTTATGAATTATTAACATTACTAGGGTATAAGATAAGTTAAAAATAGTTAAATTATGTTAAAAGAATTAACAGTTAAAGAGGTAGAAACTATCCTAAGTAAAGATAGCAATGCGTATGGAATAGATAGTATTGGCGATCATGTATATAAAATACCAGATCTAGGGTACACTGGACCTAAAGGAGCTACTAGATTTGTAAATGAATTGAGGCAGCAAGTTAATGAATTGTCTACGAAACTTTCGTAAATATGTTAAATAATCATAAATAATGTTAAAATGACACGTTGTGAATGGCTAGAAGAACATGGTTTTATTAAGATAAAAGACCATTGGAATGGTAATTGGAACTATAGAACTTACCAAAAAATATACGAAAATGATGATCTCATAGAAGTAGATATTGAAATAGATTCAGAAAATGATTTTATGGATGAGTATTTGGTAAATTGTGAGTTATTCTGTAAGAATAAAAATGGTACTCATGATAGCTTTACTCTAAAATAAAAATTTATTATTAAAGAAAATGGAACAAAATTAGATTATAATACGTTTCTACATCCAGAGTAGGATATAATAGTAGTTTAAAATGCAATTAGTAGTAATATAAACCATTACTCTTACTCTAGATAACTGCAGTATATAATATATATTATCAAACCATATCATGATGAATGAACCAAAATACTTAGAAATGATTAGACAAGGAGTTGTTAACATAAATGGTGACGATTTTAAAATAATCAGAGCATATGATGGATGCAGAGGGTGTTATTTTAGACAATTTGAAAACTTTAGTGGATGTCTAAACAATGTAGCACAAGGTATTTGTTGTAGTGCTGGTGGTCATATTCTAAGAAAAATTTCAGAGTAATAGAACAAAAATTAATTAAGTACGTTTAGCCAGTATGGAAAATCAACAGGACATATTAAAAACCGTTATAGACGGTTTAGTGTATATCCCTACTAAGGATATGATAGTTAAACCCTTAGAGGATGAATACGTAGAGAAAGAAATTATTAAGCCAGTAGAGACTGGTAAAAAGGACGAAAATGGTTATGATATCAATGACACTGAAACAGTTAAAGAAAAAGTGTTAACTACATTCAGAAAAGGTATTGTATTACGTCTGCCATCTGGGTATCAATGGCAAGATGAAAACAATCATCCTGAAGTAGGTGATGTGGTAGCATATCCTAGGAAAGCATCAATTGATTTTGATTTGTTCAAAGATAGTCAATTAATAAATCCTTATAATGTAGTAGCCTTTGTTAAAGGAGAAAAATATTTTAAAGACTAAGCGTAGTCTTAATTAATCGTGGTTGTAGTTGGATGTACTAGGGGTTAGCATAAAGTTAACCCCTTTTTTATTGTATAAAATATGCAACTTTTTTTGAATATTTGCGTTATGTGGGTATGATTAAAGAAACGATAAATAATATGTTGGGTGAGTACTCAAAGTTCATTCAAATACAAGATGATGGTATAATTAAAGTATTTGTTCCAGAAGACGTTAATAATCCTTCTATGGAAAATGCTACAGAATTAACATTATCCAAGAATGAAGCAATTAGTCTAATGGGTTTAGTAACCCAGCCCAAACAATACGAAGTATGTGGTTCTTCAAACAATTGCAGAATCATATCTGAAAAAGATCCTGATTTTGACGTAAACAAGTGGATTAAATTAGCACTTGGAACTATTAAAAAATAAATACTATGTCAGATTACCGAGTTACTATTACAACAGTCAGGGAAAAATGCCCATTTGATGCTAAACGGAAAAGCAAAGAATACTGCAAAGTGTGTAAAGCTTGGAAAGATCCTTGCTCAGGATTAGGTATAGAAACTACTATTTCTTCAAGAAAGATTGGAGAAGATAAAATGAAACAAATTTTAAATATTATTAAATAATATGATTACAGAATACAAAGTTATTAAACCTTTTGGTGTATTGAAATCAGGTGATATCCTTACTTTGGAGGATGGTATGTATACATTCTCTGATGAGAAATCTTCTAACTCAGAAAATTATTATTCTCAAGTAAATGTAGCTGTGTCTAGTAATATGATTGAAGAGTATGCTAAAAGTGGTTTAGTTGAACCAATTGAAAATGCTACTGTTGAATCTAAGGACGAGAGTAAAATCAAACAGATTCGTACTATTATTGCTCAATTGAAAAATACTTACAATCAACGTAAGAACAACATTGAAAAGAAGTATCAAGAAGGTAAAATTCAAACTTGTGTAAAGGTAGAACACGATACTGTATATTTCAATATGATGAAATTGTTAAATAAACTCGAGACAATCATAAATGAATAAACTAGTAAAAACCGTATCAAATGAAGAATTGATACCAGAGTTTTTACAAGCGCTTAATGGAATACTTAGGCTAACCGATAGAGAGCTTGAATTGATGGCTACACTTATCAAAATGGATATGGAATACGTTAAGGAACCTAATACAAATAAGAATGTAGCAAACAGATATAATAGAAAATATATCATTGAGAATTTAGGTATTACTAAGGATAACCTAAGTAGATACATTAAGTCTTTCAAAGAGAAGGGTATTTTAATAGCTGGACCTGCTGAAGACGAACTTAGCGTAAATAAGGCTCTGATACCAGTTGTTATTGGAGATCGTTTGCAACTAACGATAATACTGAGAATAAAATGAAATGTTTAGATATAAAAACAGGTTCCATTCTTATCTATAAGAAATATGGTTTACTAAAATGTTGGTGGAATAAATTAATGAGAAAAGAATTACCATTTAATAAGTATACTCTTTACTTTGGAAATTCTTCTATGTTTGTAGAAACCACGAACATCAAAGTAAAAGAAAAAGATAGATATATAATTTTAGAACCTATCAAACCATATAGTAAAAAGGAAGAAAAAGCTCTTAAGTTAGAAGTAGTAGAACACGTTATGATGAACAACGACACAAAGGATGTGTTTAGTGTGATAAATATAATTAGACCTTCTACGATAGACGTAGAATCATTTACAATCGATGGTTTGCTTAAAAATAAATACTATAGAATAGTATATGATTCAAAAGGAAAAAACTTCTAATATCTATATACAATTAGCAAATAAATATAATATTCCACATCAAGTAGTAGAAGTAATTTGTAATCATCCGTTCAAATTTGCAAATAGAGTTATTTCAAATGATGAAGATACTAAAACAATAATGTTTGGGTATTTATTCAAAATCAAACCAAAAAGAAAGTATGAAAAAACCAGAGAGAATGAAAAACAAAACAACTAAAGCTTTTCTATATCAAAATCTATATCCTGTAAATCTTTATGTTACTACTCTGGATGATTGGGAAGATGCTTGTGATTTTTTTGATTTCTTTCTTACTACCAAAGAACTTAGAAATGATGAACCAGAAAGAGATCGTCCCAAACTAAGTAGTGTAATGGGAGCTACGTTCTTGGTCAGAGAGAAATATTCTAGAGCTGTTGATATATTAATAGTACTAGATGATTTACATTGTTCTACTTTAGCTCATGAATCAATCCATTATGCAGATGCTGTATATGATTATTTATCAATGAATGCAGAAGGATATAATGAAGGAAATGAACAATATGCTTATTTAGTTACTTGGTGTGTGGAACAACTTGAAGATTTTATAGAATGCAAAAGGAAGGAAAAAAGAATGACAAGAAAGATGACAAAACAAGATGGGAATTAATGCCTCTTGATTGTCTTGAAGATATTGCCAGAGTATATACAGAAGGAGCTAAGAAGTATGGAGAAAATACATGGCAGAATTTAGAGAACGGTTATCAAAGATACAAAGCGGCTTTGTTGCGTCATCTGTGGGAATTCGAAAAAGGAAATGAAATAGATCCAGAAACAGGTTGCCACCATCTTGCGCAAGTATGTTGGAATAGCATTGCTCTTCTATATCTTTCTAAGCACTCTATGAAGGATATGACCGTAGAAATATGGAGAACCGCATACAATTTTCCAGATTATGAAGTATCTAATTTTGGTAAAGTACGATCAAAAGATAGAATAATAGAACATTCTAACGGACGTCTACATAAAACGATTGGAAAAATTCTAGTTCAACGGCTAGATCACAACGGATATCTAACTGTATCATTACAAAAGAATAAAAGGAATTACAAAGTAAAAGTACATAGATTAGTATTATCAACATTTTCAGAATGTATTGGAGAACAGGTAAACCATATAGATGAAGATAAAACTAATAACAAATTATTGAATCTAGAATGGTGTACTGCTAAATACAATGCTAATTATGGTACTAGGAATGCAAGAATTCAAAAAAGGAATGAACACAGAAGAAAAACTGGACAAGATACTACTGAATCAACAAGTGATACTACTGTATCTGAGGCAGATCTTACAAGACACAAATCGTAGTCAATTCCTTGAAGATTATGCTGCAAATTTAGCAGCACAAGCAACAGAAATAATATTAGGACACAAAATAGTAAGAAAATAATATGGAATTAAAATTTAAGAAATTACAAGAAGACGCAGTATTACCTAGTTATGCTAACCCTAATGATGCTGGTTTAGATTTAACAGCAATTTCCTTTACTCAGGAATTTGATAAGAGCGGTAAGTTAGTATTAGTATATCATACAGGTTTGTCAGTAGAGATTCCTGAAGGTCATATGGGTTTGATCTTTATGAGATCATCTATTTCTCAGAGATCTATGTCAATGTGTAATGCAGTAGGTATTATAGATTGTGACTATAAAGGTGAGATTCTTGTTAAATTCAAGATTACTACAGATGCTCTTCCTACAATCTATCAACCAGGTGAAAAGATTGCTCAGTTAGTAGTAATGCCTTATCCGAAGATGGAGCCTGTAATCGTAGAGGAATTATCAGGTGAAGATCGTGGTGGTGGATTTGGTTCAACTGATAAAAAAGAAGAAAATGAGAATGCAGAACAGGGACGAGAAAGCGGAGCAACTGAAGGAGATAATCAATCAGTACAGTAAAAATCCAGAGTATGTTAATGCATTTTATACTCAACAAGAAGCGGTAGATGCATTGAATAGACATTACAAAAATAGATACATTAAAATAAATTTAGATTAATATGAATACGTATATTTATACAGGTGGCAGCTCATTGTTAACAATGAAGGATAACGATATTAAGAATTTTGATACTATTAGTAATCATTACTTAAATATTGATTGGGCTTGGGTAATTGAGGAAGATGGTACCTTTGTAGCTAATGAAAAAGAGTATGATGTAAAAGCTGGTGATGTAATCATGGCTCTCTATGCTGGTTATAGAGAAAAAGAAGTACCAGTTGAAGATAGAAGAAAAGTTAGAGATTTTGTTATTATAAGAAATGAAGATTTTTATAATAATTATAAATTGAATAAAGAATACGATCAAAATTGTAATATGAAGGATTGCGAGTGTTGCAAACCTTGTGTTACGGGAGCCTAAAAATGAATTTAGCAGATATAGTTGGTGGACAAGTGGTCATACATCCAGACATGTTGGCCATTCCACCATTTAAAAAACTTTGGGATTCATTTAAAGATAAAGATTTAGCAACGAAATATTTATGGTACATAGTACTTAAAAATAAATACGATTCTCCTTATGTAGAAACTATGGAGAGAGATCTAATAGAACCTACATTAAAGAAAGAACTATTTGGAGATGAAAACTATGAATTACCAGAAATAGTAATACAAGCAGAGGATAGTTGGAAAAGCAGAACATATTCCTTACTTGAGTATATGTTAGATGGATTACTATTGAAACTTGAAGGTGCTGCTAAATACTATCACTTATCTAAAGACGATGAAATGGATTTAGATTCTATTAAGAAACTTACAGATGGTGCTAAGAACATGGCCGGAGTAATAGAATCTATTGTGAAACTTAAATCTCAAGTAAGAGCAGAGGAGATTAAGAATAGCAAAGTTAGAGGCGGTGGAGAAATGAACCCATTTGAATTACCAAAAAAGAAGTTGTAGAAACTACGACACAATAAAAGACATTATAAAAACCTGCCCGTTAAGGGCTTAAAGAAATTGCAATTATGGCTAAGACTAAAACTAGTAAAAAGAATACTAAACCGACAATGATTATTTTTGATTTTACTGAAGTATATAACAACATGAAAGCAGAGCAAGAAAGAGATTTGGCTGAAGCTGCTGCTTATGCTATATCACACATGGATGAAAAAACAGAAAATAATCACACTACTAAAACTAGTTTATGGCAGAAAATTAAGAACCTGTTTAAACGAAGAAAGTAATTTATGATTGATTTCACAAAGAAAATCAAAAATTCTAATAAATTCAGAACCTCGGCTCTAGCTTATATAGAGTCGGGGTCTTATTGTTCATATCCCAAAGGTACATCAGAGTATTTCAATTTTTGGGAAACAGAGGCCGATAGATGCATTAATGGTTATACTGCAGATGATGGGGACTACATCACTGGGTATAACTATTTTTATTTAAACTATTGCCCAATTCAAAGAATTGTATACAAAAATAAAAAGAATAAACAAGGTCAAGAAGAGCTAATTAAAGTAAGAGAGTTAGCATTTCCTGACTTTTATGATTATGACTATTACTATTTTCAAGCTATTGAAAGCGCACAGGATCAAGGCAAACACTTATGTGTAGCAAAAGCTAGACGTAAAGGTTATTCCTATAAAGGTGGTTCTATGCTTTGTCGTAATTTCTTTTTAATACCCGGTTCTAAGTCTTATGTGTATGCCTCAAATAAACAGTATCTTACTGATGATGGTATCCTTACTAAGGCCTGGGATTACATGGACTTTATAGATGAAAACACGGCGTGGGGTAAGAAACGACAAGCTGTAAATACTAGTATGCGTCGTAGAGCTTCTATGATTGTAACTGATAATTTTGGTAATAAAATTGAAGTTGGTTATAAATCAGAGATAATAGGTGTATCATTGAAAGATAACCCAGATGCTGTACGTGGTAAAGCAGGTATGTTAATACTCTGGGAAGAGGCAGGTACTTTCCCAGAACTTAAAGCTGCGTGGCAAATTGCTAGACCATCCGTAGAACAAGATGGTGTTGCCTTTGGTCTGATGATTATGTTTGGTACTGGTGGTGATGAAGGTCCTGCAGTAATGACATTACGTGAAGCATTTTACAATCCCAAATCATATAACTGTATAGGTTTTGAGAATATATGGGACGATGGTATCCAGAGTAAAGAATGTGGATTCTTTATACCTCAACACACTAATTTGGATATACGTGATGAAACTGGTAAACGATTGTATATGGATGAGGATGGTAATACTATTCATGACAAAGCAAGACAGTTTATTTTAAATCTACGTGAAGAAGAATTAAAAGAAGCTACTAGTTCTCAACAAATAGATAGATATGTAGCAGAACACTCTGAATCCCCAGCAGAAGCATTTACTGAATTATCTGGTAATATATTTCCAAAAAAGGAATTACAAAAACAATTAGCAAGGATAAGAACTAACACTAAGTTACAGAATCATAAACAAGTAGGTACTCTTACTCTAGTTAATGGAGAGATAATTTGGAATATACAGAAAACAGGAGACATAACCGAATTCCCATTACCAAAGAATTCTGATCCTACTGGTAAAATAGTTATATGGGAACACCCAGTTAAAGATGCACCATTTGGTTTATATATAGCTGGTATTGACCCATATGATCACGATCAATCAGGTACTAATTCATTAGGTTCTTGTTTTATATATAAACGTTTTCAAGACTTTGAATCATATTCAGATATCATTGTAGCAGAATATACAGGTAGGCCAAAAACTGCTGAAGAGTTTTATGAAAATGTTCGTAAGTTACTTATTTACTACAATGCAAAAGCAATGGTAGAAAACCAAAACACTGGTTTATTTACTTATTTCAATAACAAACATTGTAGCCATTTACTTGCTGATCAACCAGACATCATTAAAGATATTGTTAATAATTCTACAGTAAATAGACGAAAAGGATGTCATATGAATAGAGAGATCAAACTTTGGGGAGAAGGTAAGATCAAAGAATGGCTGGAAGAACTTAGAGATCAAAAGCAATTAGGTTTAAATACTGTACTATCTGAACCATTCCTTGAAGAACTTATTCAATATAATGACAAAGGAAACTTTGATAGGGTTATGGCATTTATGCAGGTAATGGTCTATAGAGAACAATTGTATAATATACAAGTAAAGAAGAAAGAGGATGTTGAAAAGAAAATGAGATTGTTTGATAAACCGTTGTTTAAAAATACAGATGATTCATTTACATTCACGCCTTTAAATAATAACACAACCACATTTATGTTTACTAATTAATATGGAAAGAACAGTCAACTCATTTCCTATCCAAAGACTACCACTCAGTAAAAAAACCGAAGAATGGCGAAAAGACTGCGTGGATTACATTATTGGAATATCTGGCATAGCTTCGTCCGAAAGTATACCTGATGAAGAAGAAATGCAAAGCTATTATGATTTATATAATAGTATATACAATGAAAAAGACCTAAAGTATGTTACAAATCCTTTCAATCAAGATGATGGCTTTCCAGCAATGGCACAGGATTATAATATCATACGTCCAAAAGTAGATCTATTATTAGGTGAAGAAACAAAACGTCCATTTAACTTTAGAGTGTGCCGTACTAGTGATATTGCTAGTAGTGAAGTACAAGACAAAGCTAAACAGATGCTGTTGAATTATATGCAAGCTGCTATGCTTGCTAAATTAAGCCCAGAAGATCAAGCTAGATTTCAAGAAGGATTACAAACAGGCGAAATTCAAACACCAGAACAAATACAGAAGTATTTAACAAAGGATTACAAAGATGCAGCAGAAACAACAGCATATCAAAGTCTATTATTCTTACTTAAGAAAGAAAACATTTCCCATGAATTTATGAAAGGCTTTAAAGATGCACTTGTTGCAGGACTTGAAGAGTACTATGTAGGAATTAGAAATGGTGAACCAGTTATTAAAAGAATTAATCCTAAAGATTTTAAATATCCTGCAGAAGAAGGAATTGAATTCATTCACGATGCATCTTGGTGTTGTTACAGATCATTAATGTCATGGAGTCAAATATATGATCAGTTTTATGATAAACTGGATGAAAAGCAATTAAATGAATTGTTAGAAATAGTAGATCAAAAACCTACATCTGGATTTGGTCCAGACAAAAGTCCAGTAGATGATTTTGTTCATTATAACTTAAAATCATACAATAAATTACCAGACCATAATCCTTATGGAGATCCAGATAACATTGTAGTTTATCATGTATGCTGGAAATCACTTAAAAAGATAGGGTTTGTTACAATAATAGATCCTGAAACAGGTATGCCAGATGAAATACAAGTAGATGAATACTATAAACCTACTGGTGAAGAAATCAATGTTGAATGGAAATGGATTATTGAAGCATGGGAAGGATACAGAGCAGGTGATGATCTTTACTTTGGTATGCAACCATTAGAGTACCAATTCCGTAGAGGAGACAATTTAAATAGTGCTAAATTACCATACACTGGTGCAGCTTATAGTAATACAAATACTAAAGCCAAGTCATTAGTTGCTATTATGAAACCACTACAATACATGTATATCATACTTTGGTATCGTCTTGAAATGGCAATAGCTAGAGACAAAGGAAAAATACCTGTAATAGATGTTACTCAAATACCTAAGAGTATGGGTATAGATGTAGATAAGTGGATGCATTACTTAGGGGCACTTGGTGTAGCATTTGTCAATCCGTACGAAGAAGGTTGGGACATTCCTGGTAGAGAGGGTGGTAAACCATCACCATACAATCAATGGACTTCTATTGATGCAAGTATGTCTAATACTATTAATACGTACATTCAATTACTTGCGAAGATTGAAGAAATGGTATCTGAATTGTCCGGAGTAACAAAGCAAAGACAAGGATCTATTTCTAGTAATGAGCTAGTGGGTAATGTAGAAAGATCTGTAGTTCAATCTGCTCATATTACTGAACCGTGGTTTTGGTTACATAATCAAATTAAAACACATGTATTATCAATGTTATTAGATAGTGCTAAATTTGCATGGAAAGATGACAAGAAATACTTAAACTATATATTTGATGAAGGTACCAGAACATTCTTACGGATGGATGACAGTTGGTCATATGAAGACTTTGATATTTTTGTAACTGATAGTACTAAAGAAAGTCAAGCTATTGAACAACTTAAGAGTCTTGTACAACCAGCTATGCAGAATGGTGCATCATTGTTAGATGCTGCTGAAATATTTACTAGTGACAATCTGAGTGTAATTAAATCCAAATTACAAGATATAGAAAACAACAGATTGGAGCAACAACAAGCAATGCAAGAACAAGAAAATCAACAACAGCAACAGCTTGTTGAAATGCAGAATCAAGTTAAGGAAGAAGAACTTATGCTTAAAGAAGCTGAACTTGATCTTACTAAATATAAGATTGATCAAGACAATGCTACTAAGATTACTGTAGCTCAATTAAATGCTTATAGAGGATCTGAGAATATGGATCAGGATATGAATAGTATACCAGATCCTATTGAGATTGGTAATCAAGAAATAGCTAGACAAAAAGCTGTATCTGATGCTATGAGCAAACAAATGGATTTAGCTAATAAAGCTAGAGCTGAAGAAAATAAGAAAGAACTTGAAAAACGTAAAATTGCTGCACAAGAAAAGGCTGACAAGTTAAAAGCTACAATTGAAAAAGAAAAAATAGCTCTTGAAAATAGAAAATTGCAAGAGGCTAAGAGGTTGCAGAAGATGAAAGATGATGCAGCTTATAAGAGAGAACAATTAAAAGCAAAAACTGCTTTAAAAAATAAAGTAGTTGGTGAATCTAAATCTAAAAAATAGGAGGACTAATTATGGCTTGTAAAGGAGGCTCTAAAAAGGGCGGAAAAGGTAAACCAGGTAAGACAGGTAAATAAATATTACTAGTATGAAATGGAAAGATTTATCTCTTAAAGAGAGAAAACAAATATACGATAGTGTCAGGGCAAATAACCCTGATGCTACGTATCTTGATATCAAGCAACAATTTGATTCCATTCCTGCATATCAAGATGGTAAAGGTAAGACCATAAACAAAGCAGATTTACCACCTGAATATAGGACTGGTACTCCTGAATACTTTGAAAGACAAAGGAAAATATCAGGTGCAGTTAATACAGTTCAACCAGAAGCCTATATTACTCCAGCTGGATACATTAAAGATGCAGTTAATTTTATTGAAGATTTAGGTAAGGGAGATTATGCTGGAGCTGCTATTGATGCTGCATTAAATCTAATACCTTGGGGAGTTGGAAAAGGCATTAAAAAACTAAAGTCCAAAGTAGGAAGAATAGTTGAGGGTACTGAAATTGATGGGGTTAGTGTTCACAGTTTTGCTCCTACTCAAACCAAAAAGAAAACTAAAAAGAAAACGGAAGAAGATTATGATTCTGAATTTTCTGAAGTATTAAGAAAGGATAGAAATTCTAAGAAGTACCAACAAGAAATTTCTAGGACAATAGAACAAGCAATTTTTCCAGATGAAAGAACTCGTGAATTAGTAGAAAATGTAGACAAAACATATGGAACTAATTATAAACGAGCTTATTCTAATATTGCATATAAAGACATGACTAAAAGAGGAAGTTATGTCAAATGGGGTGATACGGACAAAGATGGTTATGGGCAAATAAATATAAAAAATATTAAAGATAATGTATTACCTACAGATATAAATGATTATAATATAATATTAGATAATAATATTTATATGCCAGGAACTGCCAATCATGAGTTAGGACATGTGGCAGATGGTTTAGCAGGATCTAGAAAGATTCAGGATTTTGATAGTGGTAAAGAATACATTACAAACACTTATCTAAATTATTTAGCAAATCCTAACAATGCATAAAAAGACTCTGGTAAAATTACAAACTGGAGTACTCCTGTAGACGAAAAGATGATTTTGGAATATATGAGAAATCCAACATCAAATAAAATGGTTAAGAATCAATATGATTTGTATAGAAATAAAAACGAATATATTGATAGACTAAATAAATTAATTCCTATGGAAATTTTAATGCCATTAGGTGGTGCTGGATTCGCAGGTTACGAACTAAATAAAGAATAATCAATATGGAAAATTTATACCCAGTATACCCAATTCCATCTTATAAAGACGGAGGTATACACATCAAGAAAAAGAATCGTGGGAAGTTTAACGCACTTAAGAAAAGAACAGGTAAAAGTACAGAAGAGTTAACGCATAGTAAAAACCCATTGACTAGAAAACGTGCAATATTTGCTCAAAATGCTGCTAAGTGGAATCATAAAGGAAGAAAGAAAAAATAACAATTACAATCTAATTATAATTAATTATGGAAAACAATAGTAACGATACACTATTTGGATTTACAGCTATAACTGATATATTCACTGAACAAGTTGGTAACACCATCTCTCAAAACGATGATATTGATGATGAAGAATTAGAGAGACTAAAACAAGAGTCTGCTAAAGCTAGACCTGCTACTCCTGGATCTAAAAATAAAAAGACAGAAGAAATAGAAGAAGAGGAAGAAGTAGAGGAAGAGGAAATCGATGAAGTTGAAGAGGAAGAAGTAGAAGAACCTAAGAAATCTAAGAAAGCCTCTAAGAAAAAGGATAAAGAAGAGACTGAAGAAGAGGAAACCGAAGAAGAAATTGAAGAAGAGACTGAAGAAGATAAAGTTGAATCTAAACAAGTATCTGCTTTATTTGATGCAATTGCTGAAGAATTAGAATGGGATTTTGATGAAGAAGAGGAAGAAGAAAAACCAAAGACTGTAGAAGAATTGGTTAAGTATTTTAAAGAAGTAATCGAAGAACAATCTACTCCAGAATATGCAAGCGAAGATGTTGCAAAATTAGATGAATTTGTTCGTAATGGGGGTAAGTTAGAAGATTATTTCTCTATTACTCCGGACATTGATGTTGACAATGTTGATATTGAAAATGAAAATGAGCAAAAGATAGTATTGAGAGAGTTACTAGCTAGAAAAGGTTACAGTGACAAACAAATTGCTAAGAAAATCGAAAGATTTGAAGATGCTGGAGTATTAGAAGATGAGGCTAGAGATGCGGTTGAGGAACTTCAAGAGATTGTTGCAAAAGAGAAAGAAGAGCTATTAGAGCAACAAAGAATCAAAAAGGAGGAAATGGTGCAGCGCCAACAAAAGTTTTTTGATGACGTTGTCGGTGAAATAAAGTCCTTGGACAATATACGTGGTATCAAAATACCAGCTAAGGACAAGAAAGAATTATTGGCTTATATATTTAAAGCCGACGCTAGTGGAAAAACTCAGTACCAAAAAGACTATTCCAAGAGCGTAAAGAATTTAATAGAGTCAGCTTATTTTACAATGCGAGGTGACACTTTGTTAGATGCTGCCAAAAAACAGGGTACTAGCTCTGCTATTAAAAATCTGAAAAATAGTCTCAGATCAACAGGCGTTAGTAAAGGTACTAAGAGAATTAATACAAGTTCATCTAACTCTATTTTTAGTCGTGCAGTACAACTACTTTAATTAAAAATAAATTACTAACATTTATATGGATAACGGAATTTTAAATAATTTACAGATCGGTAGAGGTAAATGGTTCTCAGATCTTGTTGATGAGAATATGATTTCAAATGCAATGCTTACTAGACCGTATGAAGTAACTCGTGTTATTTCTTATGTATTCGGTTCTAAAGATGATGGTTATAGCACTTCTTTGGATGCGATTACTGGTGGTCTTGGTAATGTAATGACAATTGACCAAAGAGACTACGAATGGTCTGTAATGATCGATAGCGATAGAGCTGTGACAATTCGCTCTGCAAAATGGCAGGGAACAGAAATCACTGCTGCAAATGCTGACACAGTTATGGCAGGTTTGGGTAACACACCTATCATGTTGTGGTTAGAGGACAAATGGTTTGGTCCTGGTGCAATTTTGGAATTTGATAATAGAGAGTATCAAGTACGTGTTTCTGGTGCTCCTTATCAAGATGGTAATGAATGGGTTTATACTTGTTTCATTGCAGATGGTCAATCTAATTCTTATATTCCTGGTGAATATTTGTTAGCTGGTCGTCAAGTATCTCGTTTAGCTTCTGCTTACGAAGAGTACAGTGAAGAGGGTGATATCCTGAATTATAATACTCATTTCAAGATGAGAAACTTCTTGTTTACGACTCGCTTGGATTATGATATTACAGGTACAGCTTATTCTACAGTACTTTGGATTGCTTTGAAAGATCCTAAAACTGGTAAGACTTCTTATTTGTGGTCTGATTATCAGGAATGGAAGGCAATGCGTGAGTGGTCTAAGAGATGTGAGAGAATGATGGTTTACTCTAAGTCTAATGTAAACAAAGATGGTTCTACTTCATTGTTAGGCACAAATGGTCGTCCGGTTTACATTCCTGCAGGTCTGTTGCAACAGATTGCTCCGTCTAACAGACGTTACTACACTGAGTTAACTCCGGAGTTGTTGGAAGACTTCTTGTTTGATTTGTCTTACAATATCTTAGGTACTAACGAACGTAAGTTTGTTGCTTTGACTGGTGAAATGGGTATGAGAGAATTTGACCGTGTATTGAAACAAAAAGCAGCTACAATGAACTTAATTGATACGAAGTTTATCAGTGGTTCTGGTCAGGCTTTAGTTTTGGGTGGTCAGTTTGTAACATACAAGATGACGAATGGCATTGAGTTGACATTGAAACATTTCCCGTTGTATGATGATACTACTTATAATCGTTTGTTACACCCGGTATCTGGTAAACCGCTGGAATCTTATAGAATGACGTTCTTGGATCTTGGTAGACGTGATGGTCAAGCTAATATCGTTAAGGTTGTTCGTAAGGATCGTGAGATGGTTATCTGGAATACTTCAGGTTCTGTAGCTCCGGGAACTGGTTACTCTAAGAATAAATCCACAGTAAGATCTAATGCAAAGGACGGTTACAGCGTACATTTCCTCGGAGAAATGGGAATCATGCTTCGTGATCCTCGCGCTTGCGGTGAACTCATAATGGAGGTAGAAGACTAGAAAATGCACAGTATATTTTGGAACATTTCCCATAGTGTTACGTTATCGTATAAAATATAAAACGATATTTTATGAATGTAGCAGATATAGAAAATGTTAAAATATACGAAGTGTATAAAATAGTTAATAAACTCAACAATAAAGTGTATATTGGAGCCACTAGTCAAAGTTGCACTAAAAGATTTAAACAACACATCTGGAAGTCCAACGAAGGCTCCAATTATGCTTTACATAAAGCAATAAGAGAATTTGGTGAACTTAATTTTGAAGTAGAATCAATTGAGTATGTAGATTCTGTTGAAAAACTAAAAGAGAGAGAGAAGTATTGGGTAATCCAATACAGATCTAAAAATCCTGAGTATGGATATAATAGTGATTGTGGCGGTGATATAATGTTTCACACTGAAGAAACAAAAGCTAAAATATCCGCAATACACAAAGGTAAAGATCAATCTTCAAGATATAAGGCAGTACTACAATACGATTGTGATGGTAATTTTATACAAGAGTTTCCTAGTTTAACTCACGCTAGTGATTTTACTGGAATATGTAGAGCATCTTTAATAAGAGGGTTGAAACACGTATTTAAAGGAAAGTCTAAAGCAAATCCATTTATTTGGGTATACAAAGAAGAATATCCTGACATACCAAAGAAAATAGACAAAGGATTGTTTTGCAAAGATCCTAATTACAAACACCCTTTAAGTGAAAATTTTTTAATCGCTAGGGAAAAAAACTTATTTAAAGATGGAAAAACTACAGAAATTAAGAAAGCGGTCCGTCAATATGATTTAAATGGTAATTTATTAAACGAATTTGAAAGTATATCAGAAGCTTCAAAAATTACAAACGTTTCTAATACCACAATCAGAGATTACTGTAATGGTAAATTTGACGAAAAGTTGAAAGATCCTAAATTTTTAAAAAAGATAAAATATATCTGGAAATATAAAGAATAAAATACTATGGATATTATATTAAAATTCGCCCGTACAAATCCATGGGCTGGAATCGCTAAGTATAAGAATTGTAAAGATTATATCAGTACTTACTGGACAAGATCCGGTAATAGATATACTGGTTTAACCCCAGAAGATGCTAGACGTTTGGAGAAAGAAATGGGATATGAAGAAGGACATTTATCTCCACAAAGTGGATTCTGGAAAACATATGCAATCGGTTTAGGCGCAAGAGATAAAGTTTTACATACAGAAAGGCCTGAAGATGAACTTGCATATTTATTTTTAAAAGGACACAAAAGAGTAGCAAATGGAATCAATAATCTTAAGCCTACTCATGATTATGTTCTTGTAAATAAAGAAATTGAAGCTGAAGAAGCTAATAAAAGAAACAAAGCTAAACGTGAGGCATTCTCTGAATTTAACAAGATGTCAATTGAGGAAATGCGCAAATGTTTACGCTTATATGGTCACAAGACTGATAATATCAGTAACGAGCTAGTTGAAAGTAGTTTGTTTGATCTTATTGAAAATGATCCTGATAAGTTCTTCTTGATTTGGGTAAACAACAAAGTAAGAGATACTCAATACATTATTGAAGCAGCTATTTCAAAGAATGTAATTCGTAAGTCTAAAAACATCTACTACTATGGTACTGATATCATTGGTAGAAGTTTAGAAGATGCGATTGCTTCATTGAATGATAAAAAGAATCAGGACATCAAAATGACTATACTTCAAGAAATAGAATCTAAGTAAAAGTAAACATGACAGTATTAGAAGCACATATAGCATTTAAGATTGAAGCGGACAAGAATGCCGTTAATATTGGCATATCTGGTTGTCCATCTTTTTTGCCTGAGGAAATTGATTATTGGTTGTATACAGCATATCTAAGTAAGATAGCTACTAAAGCTACTGGTAATAATACTCTTAGAATACCATTTGAAGGTAATATAAAAAGAGTAGCAGATTTAGAGGGTTTAGTAAAAACTGATAAAGGATTGTCTTTACTAAGTGAACCTATAAGTAATAGACTAACTATGAATAATTTCAAATCCAGCATTACTTATGGTAGTGATACTCAGGAGAAACGTATGTACTTCTTAGAAGGAATTTTACATTTTGGTAGTAATAAGATAGCTACAATAAAACTTATTAGTCATGAACAAGCTACTAAATTCTTAGAAACTTACAACAACAAACCTTGGATCGAGGAACCTGTAGCAATACTAGAGGATAATAAGTTAATAGTATTTATAGATAGGGATCTTATGGTAGGTCCCTATACTATAGATATTACTTATTTAGCATATCCGAGAAAGATTAATAATCAAGATATTACGTCTACTCTAGACGAAATTCCAGAGTATATGCAATATGAAGTAGTTAAACTAGCTGCTGACATGGCAATTGAGAATATTGAATCTCCAAGAACTCAAACACATCCACAGTACGTAGCACAATTATCAGAATAGGAGGTATAGATGGACGCAAAAAATATGCAAATGGAATTTGAGCGCAGGATACAATTAATAGATCCTACTCTTACTATAGACCAAAAGCCTAATTCTGATCTTATATTTTCGATACTAAATGAAGCTCAAGATAGATATGTAATGATGAACTATGTTGGTGATGATCAGATGGAAACGGAAACCAACATACATACTAGAAATACAGATTCTATTAAGAGTTTATTAGTAGAAAAAGAGTTAACCGCAACAGGTACTACTCTTAATGGTTTCACAAGATACAGATTACCATATGTATCTACTGAAGAATATTTCTTATATGTACATTCTTTTAGTAAAGTAAAAGGTACATATAAACAATACAAAGATTTTGTTAGAGTAGATAATCAATTAGTTAAGTATAGGGATCTTGGTAAGTTTATTAAAACTGCATACAATACACCTATTGTTAGACAACCTGCTGTTGCATTAGTATCAGATCCTACTACTAAATATAATTATATAGAAGTAGCAGTGGATTCATATACTACATTAGGTAATGTTACATTGACTTACTACAGGAAACCATTAAGATTCAATACTACTAATGGGGCCAGTAAATGTGAACTACCAGAATCAATTCATAGTGAAATTGTAGATTTAGCAGTTAATATGTTTATTACTGAAGGTAAATATAGATTACAAGTAAAACAACCAAATGATCAACAATAATGAAGTATATTGAATTACAAACCGCTTTTGAATTAGAGATAGATCAATTAGACAATAATCTAACAAAACCTACTACTTCAGATATTGAGTATTGGTTAATGGCTGGGTTAGATAAATTTATTAAAACTAGATACTCCGGTATCAATTTTAAGCAAACTGGATTCGAACAAGATCAAAAAAGAATAGATGACCTGCGTACATTAGTTACTAGAAAGTCTTATCAATTCACTACATATCCAGAAGAATATTCAGTTACTCTACCAGATGATTATATGTTTACTGTAGGAGAAACTGCTGTAATATTTAGTTATGATCATTGTTGGCCTGTGGGTCCAAGTGGTCAACCAAGAACTAAAAATGTAGATGTGTTAGAAGCTACAGTAGAAAATATTGACAGACAAAGACAAAACACTTTGTCAGAATACAGATTACATGGTAGATCAGCTAGACCATTAAGATTGTATGAAGGTAATGCTATTCATTTATATACAGATGGCAATTACAATTTAAGAAATTATATTCTCACATACTTGAGAACTCCCAAAAGGATTAGTCTAACTGATGCACCATTTGATGAGTACACAGATATGCCAGCTGCAACTCATAATGAGATAGTTAAGTTAGCGGTAGAGTTGTATTTGGAAAATAAGGCTAATCCAAGATATCAATCGTATATGAACGAAGTTAGTACAATGGAATGATTATACGAAATAGTTTAGTTTGACGAGGAAATCTGAAACACGAAAGTAGAAGAACTAATCAAAATGTTAAGCTAGACGTCTAATTAAAGTTTAACAAAAATAAAAATAAAAATTATGTTACAACATGTGAATACGGTACTTATTGGTACTGATGCACCTGCATCTTATACGACAGTAGATGCATTGACAGAAGGTCAGATTGCATTATTTGATCAAAATAGAGCAATTGTAAAAGATGCAGCTGGAGCTAAAGCTGCTAGTTCATTGTACATTGGCGTTTGTGAAGGCAAAGAAGATGTTTATAATGGAGAAGGAACAAAATCAACTAAATCAGTTATTCGTTTTTCAATGCCTATCATGAAGGGTTCTAAACCTAACATGGTATTTAGTGAATATGTAGCTGCAGCTGAGGACAAAATTGTAATTACTGCTACTGATGTTACTCCAGAAGTTGGACATCGTTATGTATTACGTTTAGTATACACTGACATTTATGAAGCACCAGGACAATTTACTCATACTTATGAAGTTATTGCAAAGAGTACAAGTGCAACTGATTTGATCACAGCTTTTAAGAATAAGATCAACAAACACAAAGAAGCTAGAGTAGTAGCAACTAGTTCAGCTGCTGTACTTACTTTGAATGCAAAAGAAATGCCATACAATGAAGGCATCATGTTGGATTCAAACTATTCTCAGGTTTCTGTAGAAGCGTTTATGTGGAAAACTATTCCTTCTGGGTTGTTGAGTAATGTAATGTATCCTGTTGCTAATTTAACGATTGCTAAGACTCAAGGTACTCCTGGTAAAGGTAATCCGAAGATTGTTCGTGATCGTGAAAATGCAGCTCTTGGTTACAGAGGTATTACACATCGTGCAAATGGTATCTATCCGTACATTGCTCCTGAATTGAAAGCTGATTTAAATGCTACTTACGATACATTGTCTATCGAATGGGATAATAAATATCTTAGTGATGATAATCAATACATCAAAACAACTCCATTAGCTTGTGAATTGTATGTAAATGCTGGTGAACTTGAAGACTCTGCATTTATGACAGCTTTAAAAGCTTTTGTAGAAGTTGCTTAATCAAAAAATATAATTCAAACCAAAAAGGGGATTGGGAGTAATATCCCTTTCCCCTTTTATTTTATATACGATTGATATGGAAATGAATGAATCATTGTATTATGCAGAAATAAAACTGCTAACTACGTATTGCCACAACTGCCTAGATAACAAAATGAAGGATAAAATAATGATGTTTCTGTTTAAGAAAACACTTTATGATAATGCTACTACTTTGAATCTTGCAGATGATGCAGAACAGTATTATAATGAAATGCTGAATTTACTTGATATGAGAACGTGTAATTGTACTATTGATGACTGTAAAAATTGTAAAGATGGATATTGCGAATTATGTAAATAAAGTTGGTAAATTGGTTAATCAGTCTACAAAGTACAATGTAAAATTGGATAGAGTTTCGATTACAAATCTAGTACTATTGTTGCATTTAGATAAATTAGCTAAATGGGCAGCTAATAATTTAAATGACGAAGAGTTTCCTATTACTCAGGACGACGTAGATAAAATTATAGGGTATCTTCATTGCTTAAAAAAACAAATGAATTTCTATCCAGAAAAAGATATTGATTCTGATTGTATATTAACCGAAGTTAAGGAACATATAATCCAAGAGTAATATGAATAAAAAGATATCGCAATTTGAACTAACAACTAAACTGCAAGAGCAAGACCTCATTACCCTTGTACAAGATGGTAGTAATAAAAATATTACTAGTGGAAGTTTTACTACATCACTATCAGGTACATTTGCTACTAATGAGAGAGTAGATGCTGTAGAAGAAGATGTTGAGATACTAGATACTAAAGTAAATGATAATTATAAAGATCTTAGTAATAAGATAGTAGAAGGAGATACTAGTGTAACTACTAATCTTAATAGTGCTATTACTAGTTACTATGATGTATTGAATAATAAGATCATTACTTTAGATACTAAGCATGACACCGATATGTCAGAGATTGGTGGTACTATGCAAGAGTGGATAGATGATATTGACAATAGATCTACATTACAACAATTACAAGATGCACTTAGTAGACTTACTGTAGCTGAGAATACTATCACTGCTTTAGCAGAAGTAATTGCAAATGGTGGAGGTAGTGGGTCCACTCCTGGCTATCACACCCAAAGTACTGCTACAATATTTCCTTTATCTGGTTATTATAAAGCGAATGATGCATCTCCGTTGGCTACATCTGATACATTAAATCAAGCATTGTCTAAACTTGAAAATCAAGTAGAAGCAGTGGCTAGTAGTTCTGGTTCTTTACCTGTAATCAAGTATGGAGAAAGTACTCCTCCTGCAGATAATTTCTTGTATACTTCTTTAAAGACTGCAGAAGATTATTTAAATAAGCATGGAGATACTGCGGATGGTAAAATAACAATGTTACAAGGTTTACAAGCAGGAAACACATTTCGTTCTGGTTGGGACGGTGTTGGAGCTAGTTTATATCCATTAGGGTCTAAATGGAATATGGAATTAGACAATCTGTTTGTTAGAGGTAATATGACAATAAATGAACTTACGGTAAATGAGATTAAAGCTGTAGGTGGTGACATTCTAGTTACTGTAGCAGATATGAAATGTATCGAAGTAGAAGAATTGGCAGATTCTTATAAATGTTACTTTGATGATCAAGAAGGTACTAAGTATAATCAATTTATAGTTAACGACTTAGCAATATGCCAAAAATTTGATGGTAAAAATGTTAAGAGATATTGGCGTAAAGTAAATGCTACTGGTAGTAATTATATCACGTTATCTAAAGACGTATGCGAGCCAGGTAGTGGTAAACCAGAAGCAGATGATGAAATATTACAATTAGGTCATATGTACGAATCTGATCCAGACTACAATTTACAAATGGATGAGAGACGTAACGCAATTTTTATCAGTGCTAAAGGTGATAATGCCCCTAGAATCTCTTACTATAAGAATATTGATACTTTTTCTCTAGCTGATGAGGATGGCGTAGTTCGTGAAAGAGTTGTAATTGGTGGTGATCAAACCAAATTTGTAGGTACAATTTATCAAACTTCTGACACAGGAATCGTTAGAGTACCTGTATACAGAGGTATTTGGGTTTCTGGCAACACTTACTATTATTATGACCAAGTAAGCCACAAGGGTAGTTTATGGATCTGTATGGACCCTAATGGTACTAAAGATGAACCAAATGAGAATGATGATCAATGGCAAAAGCAAGTTTCAAAAGGTGAAGATGGTAAGTCAGGGGATGACAAAGCTAAATGGGTAGAAATTGTAGGCGATCGGTTATTTTTATTTGATACTCCCGATTTCTCAGGAACTCCTACTCCAAGAACTATTCATTTAACTGCAAATGTATATGGGATGGAAAATCCTACATACGAATGGAAAATGCTTAATGCAGAAGGAACCAAATTGTCTGCACAAAGTTCTATAGACTTTCCATATACAGCAATGCCGACAGATTCCCGTACATTAAGTATTCGTTGTACTGTTACAAATTCTGATGGTACTACTTACTATGATGATACTCAATTAGCTAAATTATCAAATGGTGCAGAAGGTCTCGATGCATATTATATTGATTTAAGTAATGGTACGGTTGCGGTACCATTTGATGCAGATGGGGTTACACCATTAGTAGATTTGTCTACTATTACTACAGATGTTTACGCATATCATGGTATTAATCCAATTGCTATTAAAAGTATAACATATTCTACTACTTCTGGTGGAGCTACTGTAAGTATAACTGGTTCTAAAGTAACCCTTACTTCAATAAGTCAGAAACAGGCTAGTATAGATTTAAATGTAACATTAGAAGATGGAGTATCTATAGTTAAGACATGGTACGTTAATAAAGTATCTAATGGTGAGAATGGTTTTAATGGAGAAGATGCAGCATATGTATATATGTCTGGAGAACAATTCTTTCACTATAAAACAGGTAAAACTGTTCCCGAAAACACTACAATCACTCTTACTGCAGATTCATTTAATATAATTAATCCATCTTATAAATGGTATTGGGCGATAGCTGGTACATACGATTGGCAATTGTTAGCTAATGAAACAAATAGTACATTAGTAGTTAGTTATAATGGTATCTATTTTACTAGCACAAAAAAAGATGAAATTAGTTTTAAATGTGTAGTATCAGGAGCAGGAGCAGAATTTTCAGATTTCATGACTATTAATAATGTTCGTGATGGTGAAAATGTATATAGAGGTATCCTTACAAATGAAAACACTGGTGTACCAGCAGATTCAGGTGGAGTAGTAACAGATTATTCTACTGCTACTACCACAGCTAGATTGAAGTATGGTTCTCAAGATATTACTGATTTTAAACTTACTACTTCTTTACAAACTGGTACTGGTAGTGTAACTTATACCCAAAGTACACAAACAATCAAGTGTACATCATTGACTTCTGATTCTGCCATGTGGAGGATAGATTTTATATCACCAGCAAGTAGTAATAAGGTAGTAGATAGTGTTGATTTTGTTGTCACTAAATCTAAAGCAGGAGTAAACGGTGATGTAGGCAATAGTCCTATACAAATATTCTGTAATACTTCGAGTGCTAGTAATAAACCTAGTAGACCTACATTTACATATAGACCCTCTTCTGGTGGTGCAACTTCTGGAGGATATATATGGTATCCAGATCCAAAATACAGTTCATCTCAAACTACTTGGATTAGTTCAGGTAATTATGATCCAAATGCTGGAAAAATGGCTTATGATGAAAGTATAGGTGGATACTGGACTGATCCATTACCACATTCTGGTAAAGATGGTGAGAAAGGTGATAAAGGAGACAAAGGTGAGAAAGGAAATACTGGAGCACCTGGTTCAGATGGATGGAATGGTCCATCTTTAAGTTATCGTGGAACATATAGTTCTAGTAAGTATTATGCATGGACAGTTAATCCTGATGTAAGAGATGTTGTCAAATATGATAGTGTCTATTATATGGTTGCTGATGGAAGAAGAGGTTTATCATCTTTTAATGGTGTAACCCCAGGAAGTGATACATCATATTGGTCTTCATTTGGTTCGTCTTTTGAATCTATAGCTACTGGGCTACTATTTGCAGAAAAAGCTACTATTGCAGGCATGGATTTTTATAATAATTGTATTGCAGCTAGTAGTGGTAGATTCTTCCTAGATGGTAGATATGAATCTGATATAAATAATGGTTGGCCAATTATGTCGTTTGGTAATAATGCCGTAAAGGATGGAACACCTAGTAATAGTGCAGCATTAAAGATCTATGGTGGCGGTACGTTAACTGTAGGGGATGGAGAAGTTTCAGCTAATGCAGGTATTACTGGGGGAGGAACCGGTAGTAGTGCTGTAAGATTTTGGGCAGGAGATAATTTTGGTAATAGGGGGTCTGCTCCGTTTAGAGTAACTCAATCAGGATATGTGTATGCTAGTAATGCTAGCATTACTGGTACTATTTCTGCATCTACTGCTACCTTTACCGGAAATGTATCAGTAGGTTCATTAAGTGGATGGAATATTCCAGGTGTTAAAACTGTTTGTCATTATGGTAGTAATTTAAGAGGAACAATCTATTCTCAAGGAGGATGTACAGTTAGTTCTATAAAAAGAACTGGAACTGGAGAATATACAGTATATCACAATATCGGTCATACAAATTATGTAGTATTGTGGCAAGGACAAGCACGAACTAATTCTCCTTATTCAGATTCTGCTGGATTTAGAGGAACTGTGGGAGTAACTTCTACATCTTCTAGTTCATTTAAAATAATTTGTGTGGATACAGATAATAATAGACATGACGTTGGTGATAAAGATGATGCAATTGATTTAGTAATTATCGGTTATGCTCAATAATATGGAAGAAAAAATATATTTACTTTGTTCAGGTGGAATGATAGAAGCTCCAGAGGATTGGTACAAAGGATTAAAAGAAAGTGAATTTGTAGATTCTTACGAAGGATTACTTCAAGGAGGTTACATGCACCCATCTAGTGAACAAATAGAATTTAATTTAGCCAATCCTAATCTAGATTTATATAATGCTTTTTATATGATTCCTAAAGACACAACTATAGTTAATGAAGAAATAAGAAAGCGTAGAGAGAATTTATATAACACTAGTACAGATAGATTGTATATGGCTTATGTAAAGTACAGAGAATTTGGAGAGGAAGAGAAAGCTGCAGCAGCATATCAAGAATGGAGAGAAGCAGTAGAAAAAATAAAACAAGATAATCCATACTCATTATAATATGATTAAGAATAATGTATATTATGAATGGTTCGCAAGTATAACCGTACCCAATCCAGATCAGGTTGGGTACTGGGTTGACTTGGGAGCAGATTCAAAAGGTAGAATAATTAAAGTTTACAATCGTGATATAGAAAAATGGGTTGTACTCTTTGATGTAAGTAAAGATGACTATGTACCACCATTTATTGGTTCTAATGGCAACTGGTGGGTAGACAATAGAGATACTGGAGTAAAAGCTACTGCAGAGACTCCATATATAGGTGATAATGATCATTGGTTTACTTATGATCCTATCAACAAAGTATATGTAGATACAGGTATAGAAGCTCGTGGTCTTAGTGCTTATGATATTGCAGTTAAATTAGGTTTCAAAGGTAGTGAACAAGATTGGATTGATAGTTTAAGTAAAGCATCTGAAGATGCAGCTGTTGCTGCACTAGATGCAGCTAACAAAGCAAATGAAGCTGCAGATAAAGCCAATCAAGCTGTAGAAGAAATTGATGGTATAGTTGATGATGCTATCGCTGCTACTGATAAAGCTGAAGAAATTGCTAGTAACCCACCAAAGATCGTAGATAATGATTGGTGGATCTATGACTATGATACTAAACAATATGTTAATACCGGCATAGCTGCTATTGGTGATGCTTTCACTTATAAGAAGGAATATCCTTCAATAGAAGCAATGGAAGCTGATTGGGGTACTGCTGATGTAAAGTTAGGTGAGTATGTACTTATTAATACTAATAATGTAGAAGATCCTGATGATGCTAAAGTTTACTTAAAGACTCAAGAAGGCTGGAAGTTTATTGTTGACTTATCTGGTATGCAAGGTATTCAAGGTTGGTCAGCATATGAAGTTGCAGTACAACATGGTTTTGTAGGTACTGAAGCAGAATGGGTTCAATCATTAAAACAACCTGCATTAGATGCAGCAGCAGAAGCCTTAGATGCTAAAGCTCAAGTAGAAGCTACTGAGCAAGCTGTTAAGGAAGCAGAAGCATTACGTGTTACTGCGGAACAAGGTAGAGTTAATGCTGAGAATACCAGAGTAAGCAATGAAAATACACGTATCTCCAATGAAGATAGTAGGAAAGCAGAAGAGACTAAAAGGGTAACTGCTGAGAATGAGCGCATTGCTGCAGAGAACTCTAGAAAGTCTGAGGAGGAGATTCGTAAGACTAATGAAGCTAATCGTGTATCTGCTGAAAGTTCTAGAGCTAGTGCAGAGACATTAAGAGCTTCTGCTGAAGCTGAACGTAACACAAATGAGCAGAAAAGAATTGAGGAAGAAACAAAAAGAATCAGTTCTGAAGAAGGAAGAGTTGCAGCTGAAACAGAACGTGTAGATAATGAAGATGCTAGAATAGCAGCTGAAACTACTCGTGATACAGCAGAACAGGAAAGGATATCAAATGAAGCCACTAGACAGGCAAATGAGGAGATTAGAGAGACTCAAGAGGCTGCAAGGGAAAAGAATACAGCTGATGCTATAACTGCCGTAAATGAGGCTAAAACAGCTGCACAACAAGCTACTACAAATGCTACTACTGCTGCTAATAATGCTAATACTCAAGCAAACAGAGCTAAAGAATATGCAGACAATCCTCCCAAAGTAGGAGAAGATGGGTATTGGTATCTTTGGGATGAAGTTAACGACGTATATGTAAATACTGGTTGGCCATCCTCAGGTATTATCTTAAAAGGTAGTCTTGATAGTCCAGAAGATTTAGATACTATAGTAGATCCACAACTTAGTGATTCTTATATTGTTGGTACAGACTTATACTTCTGGAATGGTACAGAGTGGGTTAACATGGGTAGATTCCAAGGACCTCAAGGAGAGCCCGGTAAAGATGCTGAACTTAGTAAAGCAGCTATTGAAGCTGTATTAATAGGTGAAGTAACCACTCATACTCATGATACTAGGTATTACACTAAGGATCAAACTGATGCTAACATAAAGGTAGTAGCAGATGACCTTGCTAACAATTACTATAACAAATCCCAAGTAGACAGTAAGTTTACTTCTGTATATATTTTCAAAGGATCTGTAGATACGATTGAAGATTTACCTGCTGAGGGTAATGTAATTGGTGATGTATGGAATGTTCGTAAGAACGATACTAACTATGCATGGACAAGTGAAGGTTGGGATGCATTAGGTGGTACTGCTGAATTAGCTTCATTAACATCTAATGGTTTGATGTCCAAAGAAGATTTTGCAAAGTTACAAGGTATTGAAGCAGGTGCACAAGTCAATAAGATTGAGACTATTACTAAAAGAGTAGAACTCAATGTTATTAATAAGAACGTGACTATTCCAGAGGATATTAAGATCTCAGATACTGAACCTACTGAGGAAGAGATCATGTGGTTAGATCCTAGTGAAAACTATGATTTCACATTTGATGGTTATAGCCAAGCACAAGCAGATGCACGATTTGTACAGAAAGAAGAAGGTAAAGGTCTTTCAACAAATGATTATACGAATGCAGATAAAACTAAAGTAACAAACTTAACTAATTATGTTACTGGTGGTACTGGTGCTGTTACAGATGCTAATGCAGCTACTATTACTTTATCTAAAAAGAATCCAGTGAATGGTTCTGCAAGTACTGATACAGTAGTAATTAACAAAGCCACTACTACTACTGCGGGTGTAATGTCTGCTGCCGATAAGACTAAGCTTGATGCTGCATTAACTGCTTCTGATAATATTGCAACTGCTACTAAGTTAGCTACTGCTAGAACTATATGGGGACAAGCATTTGATGGTAGTGCAAATATTAGTGGTAATATGACTAATGTGGATCACATCTATATGAACAATTCCCATACTATTTATGTAAAAGATACTAATGGTAATAACCTTGATTCCTTTGGATTTAGTAGTACTAATAATCTTCATATAGGCTACGACCTTGCAGCCAAAGGATATAATACTTATATAAATAGCAACGAAATCTATTTTAGAACTTCGGCAAATAACGTCGAAAGAATGAGGATAACATCTGATGGTAAAGTAGGTATAGGTACTTCTGCTCCAGAAAGAATGTTGGACGTTGCTGGAGGCGTTCAATTTAAAGCTGACATAGATAATATTATTAAAATTCCTGTAAAATCAACAGGTTCTGGTCATGCTCCCGGTATGCACTTTTATACGAAAGATGGAGCAACTAGAATTGGTGGTGTTGGAGGATATGTAGACAATCCTAGTTCTGAAAACTATCGTTCATATATCGGATGGGGCGATAGCCCATTTGCTTTAAATTCATCTTTAACAATATCAGATAGTTCTATAACTTATAAGGGGAATAAAGTATGGCATGCTGGTAATGATGGTTCAGGTAGTGGTTTGGATGCTGATTTGTTAGATGGATACCATGCTGGATATAAAAATGGTGATCTTGCATTATATATTAATCTTCCAAAAATAACTGATTTAATAAGTCAGGGTTTATTAAGATCAGATTATGAGACAGTTGGCTATCCGACAGAGGATTTTTTGATTGCATTATGTAAATGGGCAATAAACAATTATATTGGTGAAACTTCCCATGTATTGCTACAAGGAGAGATTACTCCTGCTGTCTCGGGGTGGTGTGTTTTGAATCTTTATGCTAATGATGGAAAAGATAACGCAACAGGATTACCAAAATATTGTTCAGGTCAAGTAAACTTAATTAATAAAAGCTCCATATTATTTGGTTCTTATAATGGAACCTGGTATTATAAAACATTAGTAGATACTTCTAATCTAGAAGATACTCTAGCATACTGGTATGAAAACAATGAGAATGCTTCATCCACAACGTGTTTGACAGGTGGTAATAGAAATGTAATTGAATCATTAAGAAGTAAGTTTAAGAGATGTATTGCTAAACCATATGGAGATGATGCTGCATTGATTAGTTACTTAAACGAAACAGATAGTAATAAATGGCCTGATGGTACAGGTGCTACTTACGAAACCGTTAGAAAGGAGAGTTTAATGGTACATTTCCCTAAATACTATCACAAAACTATAGAAAGAAGCCCAGGTATTTGGAGAACATACATATCAGAACAACAAATTGATAATGACTACATTGAGGAACCAGAATTATTATTAAGTACATTTGAAGGAATAATTTCAGATAAAAATGGAGGAGCGTTGACTAGTACTGGATCTTCTATATCAACAGCATCTAAAACTATGGCACAGTTCGTTGCAGCAGCAAAGGTAAATAATTCAATGTATGGTATTGGTGATTATAGGTCTCATGCTACTATAGCTAGAATGTTTTGTGCTTACTATAAGACTACTAATATTAGTACAAGCAATAGTGCTATTCCTTGTTCAGGAGGTACTAAGAGATATAACTACGGTTGGACTGGTGGAACAAAGGCTTTAGGTAATAGAGATGGGAAAGCAGCTGTAAATAATGATGCTGGATATTACTCAACTAACTTCTTAGGACTTGAAGACTGCTATTACAGTAAGTGGGAGTTTGTACAAGGAATAAACATTTTAAAAGGTAAATACGTTGTATATGATGGAGGTTCATTCCCAGATAAGGATGTAGCAGAGCTTGAAGCAGCAGGTGCTACTAATATCAGAGTTGTAGGATATGAACCTAATCCAGCTGCAACAGGAGCATATAATGGATGGACTAAAGCCATAGCTCAAGGTAAATATGGTGATGTAGTTCCTACAGCACATGGTGGATCTGAAACCACTTACTATTCCGATTATAGCTGGTTTAATCCAACAGCAAATAGAATCTTCCTACGGTCGGGTGGTTCGGTTAATGGTTCTCTGTGCGGGGTCTTCGTGGCTCATGCTGATGTTGCGTCCTCGTGTTCGTGGGCGGATCTCGGTGCAAGATTAGCCTTTTATGGTAAGATTGTTGTAGTTGATTCAGATACATTTAAGAAAATGCAGGCATAGTCCTGAGTAATATAGATAATTAAATATTAATAACAAGGGCGGGATCTAAAAGAATTACTATGAGATGACTTTATAGTAAGACTGCTGTCACATTATTTCATACTTGAAAAAACAGTCAGGTAATTCAGATAATGGTTCTCAATGCAGAGTCTTCATAGCTAATGCTAATAATGCATCCTCGAATTCATAGACGAATATCAGTGAAATTTTGGAACTAACAGATACTTTCAGATAATTACAAAAATGTTTGTTGAACTTAGATCAGCCTTACCTCTAGGTAAAAGATAACAGGTGCTTTGAAGAGACCCTAGTAGTATTGTGCGAACGGGTCTTACCACCAAAATAGCTTATGAAAAGAATAGGCAATTTATTTAACAGGATAATATCATATGAAAATCTGGTCCGGGCTGAAAAGAAGGCTAGGCTAGGTAAAACTAAAAGATACGGCGTTAAGAAATTTGACAGGAACCCATATGAAAATCTGGTCCGG
>OGRK01000124.1_pt1 | contig 92238 bp, 100 predicted proteins | sample 1553471 | NCBI WGS metagenome assembly OGRK01 (sample SAMEA2580080, study PRJEB22360) | human gut metagenome | biome: human gut; feature: human-associated habitat; material: faeces | place: Denmark | collected 2008/2010
GAGAATATATACATGATATCATAATATAAGAAATTTGTTATATATAAAATTTATTATATGATTAAATTTATATTTTTTTGGAGTTAAAGTAACCCTAGAAAGTCTACTTTCCTTTTACTGCAGTGAAATTTATTCATAAAAATTATAAAAATAAAGAAGGAATGCGATTCTATGAATTCAAAATTCTGCCATGACAGTGAAATGACATCACGTAGATCAGGCATTGAATCATTAATGATGAAATGCCCTATTTGTGGCCGTGAATTCAGCTGTAACAAAACATATCATGTTTATACGGCTTTTCTTGCCAGAAAAAGGCAATATTATTGCAGTTATTCTTGTTTTAATAAACGGCCAAACCCAAGAAAATAATTTTGCCGGCAAAAATGTTTGTTACTATTTGTTTTCGGAGGTGTTTGATAATGGAAAAAGAGCTTCAAAAAATTGGACACAGAATAAAGCTTTTGCGCATTGAAAATAAAATATCACAAAAGGTGCTGGCTAAAAAACTGTGTATATCGCAAACACATTTAAGCAATATCGAAAATGGCAGAGTTGGTGTGACTTTGTTGCACTTAATAAAAATAAAAGAATTGTTTGAATGTCCGATAGAATATTTTTTTGAAGAAAAAACACTCTCTGAAAACGAAGCAGAAAAAAACGAATGCCAAAAAATAAAAACTATAGTCGAAGAAAATAACTTTAGACTGGAAGATTTGTCTAAAGCCATAGAAATAATGAAAGTTTTACAGAAAGGCTGAAGATAAATACTTCCATTGTTGGAAGGAAGCTGATTTTTCATGAAAAAAATAAATAAAAAATTGAGCCTTTGCATTGCCTTAGCTTTGATGCAGTCTGTATATAGTACCGGTGCTATTGCGTCTATTCCTGAAGGAGATTCTGATAATAATTCAATTGCAATTGGGATAGGTAGTTCTTCTGCCCAAGAATCTTCTATCGCTATAGGCAAGCAGGCATCTGTTGAGAAAACATCTAAAAGTGCAATTGCTATAGGTGAAGATGCCAAAGTGATAATGGGGAATAATTCTAATGGGGCCATGAATGGAAATGGTGCAATTGCTATTGGATCTGGTTCTACAGCAGCTGGTTATTCTTCTATATCAGTAGGATATTTAGCAGGTAAGGGTTCTAATGGCCTTTTTAATTTTGCTTTAGGAGCAGAAGCAGGCCAAAATATATCAGGTGAAGAAAACATATCTGTGGGTCGCTGGGCAAACAATAATACAACAACAAGCTTGAATATTGCTATGGGGCTAAATGCCTTGAGAAATTCAACGGATTTGGTAAATGCTCCCATTGTGATAAGTCCTTATTATGCAAGTGGTGGGAATCTGGCACTGGGGAATAGTGCTTTAATGGATATTCATGGATCCAGCAATGTCGCATTAGGTACTCGAGCAGGTCTTGGGATGAAAGGTTCAGGCAATATTATTATGGGAACTGTTGCCGGCTCCAATGCAGGTAAAAATGCAGATGGTACAGATGGAACTGTATTGAGCAATTCTATTATTATGGGTACACAGGCCGGTAATAATGCTGGTGGTGATAAAAATATAATTTTAGGTAATTATATGAATAATGCAGTAATGGCTAATAATGTTGTTGCTGTAGGCTCCAATTCTCGTGTAACAAAACAGTTTGGACTTGGCTTAGGACATGGGATAATAAATGATGCACAATACGGTTTAGCTGTTGGTTCTTATAATAAATTATCTGAAACAGCAAAAAAATCTGGTGTTTTTGGTATTGGCAACTATGGAAAAACAACACTTTCAGGAGCAGAATCTTATGTCATTGGCAACAATAATGAAGTATCCACGAATAATACTTTTGTGTTAGGAAATAATGTAAGTACTACTGCTGCCAATAGTGTAAATCTTGGGAGCAACAGCGAATCTGCGACAGCTATTTCCACTTCTACTATGCAAATAAACGGAATGTTAAAACAATTTGCAGGAACAACGCCAGTTGGTACTGTTTCCGTTGGTAAAAGTGGTGAGGAACGAACATTGACTAACGTAGGTGCTGGACGCATTAATGCACATAGTACAGATGGTGTAAATGGCTCTCAATTATATGCTGTTATTTCGACATTAGAAGATATTAATAATTCTAGCAAAATGAAATATTTTGGCGTAGGTACAGAACCTACCCTTGAAGATTTGTCCCAAAAAGGAATTATTGATTATAAGAAGGCCAGCCAAAAGTCTCAAAATAATAATGAGAATGGAGAAGGCGCAGGGCCTAACGCCTTAGATAAAAATAATTATGGCGCTTTGGCAGCGGGTATGGGTGCATTTGCGTCGCATGGATACAGTACTGCGGTCGGTTATAATGCAACGTCTGTTATCAGCTCTACGAGTTTGGGCGCTGCCAGTTATGCCACTAGTAACTCGGCTGCTGTCGGTGTTAATGCATATGCAACGAACAAAGGCACTTCTGTTGGCAATAATACGCAAAGTGCTAACGGCGTTGCCATAGGCTATAACGCAACTGCCGGTGATTTTTACAAAAATCTGCCTGGGGAATTATTTTCTTCCTACAGCGGCACAGCTATTGGCAATAATGCGTTTGCCAGAGGCGGCGTTGCTGTGGGGGACAGCGCTTCTGCAGAAGCTTATGGTGTTGCCCTGGGTGACAGGGCTTATGTAGCATGGCGTGGCAGCGCGCTGGGCGATAATGCATCGGTTTTGGCAAACGGCGGTGTTGCGCTTGGCCCTGATGCAGTTGCCGATACGGCTGCTGGGAAAATTGGTTTTGTAGCGACTGCTGCTGGTCAGCCTGCAACAGAGATGGAGCTTGCCGCATCTATTGGTAAAGCTGATGTTGTAAATCAATTCAATAATAAATGGTCTGAAAAAAATAACGAATATACAGAGGTTATGAAAAACTATTATAGCCTTTATGATGAAGCGCAAAAGAACGACGATATCCTGCGCAATACAAAAGGCAGTACGGATGCGGAAAAACAAAAAGCTTATGAGGCTGCCTTGGCCAAAAAAGCTGATCTGTCAAATCGTATTTTAGAAGCTACTAAACAAAAAAATGCATGGTTAAGCCAAAATAAGGATTTTTTAAATGCTTTAGAAGAAAAAATAATGCCCTTTCGGCATGGCGCAGCAGTGATGGCGCAATAAGCGTAGGTTCGGCGGCGTATACAGATGAGAACGGTAAGTTCCATGCCGCTAATACACGCCAGATCACCAATTTGGCGGCAGGTACAGAAGATACTGACGCAGTCAATGTAGCGCAGCTTAAAAGTGTAAAAAATCTGGTAGATGAACTTAATACAGACCAGACAACTAACAACGAAAATATCACAAAGCTGCAGGGAGGATTTACTGTAAGTAACGAAATTGGTACTAAAACAGATATCAGACTTGGCGGCGAAAACAAAACAGATATCAAATTTATCGGAGCCAAAGATAAAATCGATGTCAGCGTTGAAACTACTGCAGAAGGAGCTAAAATAACTATTGCGCCTAACGCTAAGCTTGGAGAAACTCTGGACATCAGTAATAATACCTCTATCACTAACCTGAATAACAGGGTTGATAATCTGGAGGTCAAATTTGGTGATATCAATGACCAGATCGCAGCCAATAAAGTTACTGTTGAAGGCGACAGCAACAGCGGTGTGAAGGTAGAAAATGTTGCTCAGGAAGGTGATCCTGTAAAATATAAAGTAAGTTTAGAAGACAAAGTCCAAGTTGGTAATGTCACTATAGAAGGGAGCACTGATAACGGCAATAAAATCGGTGAAATAACAGGTCTTACCAATACGACTTTGAACAGCGCTGATTTTGCAACAACTGGTCGTGCTGCAACTGAAGAACAGTTAAAATCAGTCATGGATACTCTTGGAACTGTTGGCAGTGTAGATTTAAGCGCCGGTGAAAATATCCAGATAGATAAACTGGGCAACAACGATTATAAAGTATCTTTAAAAGATGATATAAGCTTAAACAGCATCGAAGCCAAAGAATATAAGGTCGGCAACGAAACCTACATCGATAGCAACGGTATCAATGCCAATAACAAAACGATCAGTAATGTTGCTCCCGGACGTGTCGATGCGACCTCAACAGACGCTGTAAACGGCAGCCAGTTATATCAGGTAAAACAGGATATCCAGGGACTCAGTAACGATATCAGCCGGTTTGGAGAAGAAATAGACAGCGTTGGCGCATTATCAGCGGCAATGGCAGGTCTGCACCCACGCTTCCAGGATGGTAACAAAGGTGAACTGGCGATGGCAATGGGGTCATATGATGGCAAAAACGCTTTGGCCGTCGGCGGATTTTATGCCCCAAATGAACAAGTAATGTTTTCGCTGGGGATGGGTATAACCCAGGGCGGTAAAAAAATGGGTAATATTGGTGTAAACTTTGCTTTAGACCGCACTAAAAAAGGCGAAGTACCAAAACGTGATATTATTTACACACGCCGTGAAGTCGATACTTCCTTAAAAGCTCAGGAAGAAAAAATCCAGCTGTTATTGATGAAATTAGAAGCGCAAAGCCGTGAAATCGAAACATTAAAAGCAAAATTGCAATAAAGCGAATCAATTAAATTATAAAAAACACCGGATAGATAGTCTATCCGGTGTTTTTGTATTATACACCTAAAAATTACCAGTTGCAAGACCATTGAACAATTTAAAAAAAAACGAACAAAAATGTCTTGCGGGGGGGACGAATATGGTAATATTTGTATAATAAAAGAAAATATTAAATAATTGAAAAAATTGCAGAAAACAGCAAAATAACTTTTGCAAAAGAAGAAATATATATAGTGGAAGAGGTGGAAAATGGAAGGCTTGGATTTATTAAAAATTGGTGAAGCAATAAAAATCAGAAGGATCAAGCGGCGTATACATCAGACGAAGTTAGCCGAGCAGCTGGGTATATCGCAAACACATTTAAGCAACGCCGAAAATGGCAGAGTGATGCTGAGTTTAAAGGCATTATTAAAGCTAAAAAGGATCTTTGACTGCACACTGGATGAACTCGTTGATCCTGAAAATTACGATGAGTTGGGTAAAAAGAAAGAAAAAGTCAAAAGATATAAGCTCGTACGCTGCAGCGAGTAATTTTAAAGGAGCTGCTTCAGATGTATAGCGAGATTTATAAGAATGCGGTATACAAGGATAATAAAACAGTATTTAGAGGATTAACTGTTACCTGTCCGCTCTGCGGTCGTGAATTTGGCTGCAATAAAACTCATCACGTTTACACAGCGCTGGTAGGAAGAAAACGGCAGTATTACTGCAGTTATTCCTGTTATAAACAAAGGCCTAATCCTAAAGAAAAGAGATGAAAGGTAAGAGACAGAAGATGAATAATAAAGTTTTAAGCAAAAAGGTAATGATATCGTTGCTGACAATATCGTGTGTATATCTGGGGGGGACATCCGCGCTCCCGATAGCAGAGGCTTCTATGGTGGATGGACAAAATGTAGCTTCAGGTACAAAGCTAAGCTTTGCAGATAACCATACTATAAATGAGGGCTTGAATGATGGAGCGGGGATTCGTGTACTTCAAAACGAAAATATCACAATCAATGCGGAGGGGAACCTGAATATACTTGGTAGTGGTAAAAAAATCGACGAAGACCATTATATCGCCTACGTTTATGCCGGTGCTAATTTAGATTTTACCGGTAACAATATATTTTTTTCGGGATCTACAGCAGATGGGGATCGTGTAGACGGGATATTGGCTAACGGAGCTAATACTGGCAGTACGATAAATTTTAAAAATAACTATACTAAACTGACCTGCACGAGTACGGACTTAGATGCAAATGCTACTCATGCTGCAATAACCTGTGTAGCTGCCGGCGTTGTGAATTTTGACCATGCGGTGGATATTTATGCCAGCGCAACTCATAATAAGGTTTTTGGAATATATACGACTGGAAATAATAGTCTGTTCCATGCTAAGGATAGAGTATCTATCGAAACAGTTGGCGGAAATATGCAGACTGGGAATAATGGGATACTGATCCAGCAAAACAGCAGTGCCTTGTTTGAAGGGGCTTTGTCTGTCAAAGTGAGCGGCGATACCGGGTCTAATATCGGTATTATGGTTTCTTCGGGCGGAAAAATTGAAATGGAGGATTCATTGAAAATAAATGTGTCAGGTACAAATTCCAAAGGTGGGTTGTGGGTTCAGCGGGCAGGTTCATCGGCTGAGATAAAAGGTGTGGCAGATATATCTTTTGCAACAGGAACTGCAGGCAATGCAGTTGTTGCAAAAGATGGTGCAAATGTAAACTTTGAAAATGATGTTTTTATCAATAAGGATAATACCAAGGATACTTATGAGCATAATAAGGCCATTGGTATAAAAGATAATGGTATGATCAATATCAATCAGTCCGGCGGCAAGCAGGTGGTCATAAAAGGCGGCATTACTGTAGACAATGGTAATCTGAACCTGACTTTAGATAGAGCAGATTCTGTTTTAGAAGGTTTTATTTTTTCGCAAAATAGTGGCAATGCTGTCGTGAACTTGGATAATAGTGCGCTTTGGCGAGTATCAAAATTTGATTTCGGCAATTCAGTTGCTAGTCTTATGGTAAACAATGGCGCGACAGTAGATATGACTTTTGACGATACAGCTGCAACAGAATTAGCTATTACTGATTACAGCGGCACCGGCGGTAACTTTATAATGGATACCGACCTTGCAGCTGAAACCGGCGATAAGGTGAATATCACTAACGCAGCAGCTGGAACTACTTATATACAGGTCAAAGATGCCAGTTTGATTAATGGGCATATGGTTACCGGTGCTAAGAATTTACTTTTAATAACTGATGCCAGCCAAAATGTAAATTTTGTAGGCAAAAACCTTAATGCCGGCGGCTTGTGGGATGTGACACCGACACTTGAAAATGGTGAAAATGTTACGTTGACAGATGGCTCGCAGGGAACCAAAGATCAATGGTATTTAACGAAAATAGCTAAAGCAGTGAATAATGACTCGCAGGTTTTGCTGGATGCGGTTGATAGCAGTTATGCCTTGTGGCGCAATACTAACGACAGCCTGCGGAAACGTTTTGGTGAGCTGCGGTTCCATACTAATGAAAGTGACGATGACGGTATCTGGGCACGATACAGCGGTGGGAAATTTGGTAGCGGTAATTTTGACGGCAGCTTTAATATGTATCAGCTTGGTTATGATAAGGCAGCCAATGCCAAAAGCATTTATGGCTTTGCAGTTGAAAATGGCAGCGGGCATACGAGTTACAGTTATGGCAGCGGTAAAGACAAGCTTTTTGCAGGCAGTATTTATGGAACCTGGCATGGCGATAACAGCAGCTATACAGATGTAGTGGCTCGCTTCGGCCAGTTTGATACGGACATCAGGTCCTATGGCGATTATCCGGATAAGGCCAAGGCAAAGAGCCGTGCGTATAGCCTGAGTGTGGAATACGGAAAAACCATAGAGCTGAATAAAGCACAGGGGACTTTTATCGAACCGCAGGCCCAGCTTATCATAGGGCGTTTAGGCAGCAGCAGCTACACGACTGATCGTGGCAATAATGTTTATATGGGCGGTGTAAACAGCTGCATTGGACGTTTGGGCGTAGTAGCAGGCAAAAAAGATGCGTCAGGCAACGATGTATATCTGAAAGTTAATATGCTGCATGAGTTTGGCGGTAACCGTGATGTCAGGATGCTGGCGGGCAATGGGGAAACATTGAGTGAATCGCATGATTATGGCGATACCTGGTTTGAACTTGGTTTGGGTGGTAATATCAAGCTGGGCAACAGCAGTCATTTATACGGCGATATCGAACGCAGCTTTGGTGCCGATATCCAGAAAAAATGGCAGGTAAATGCAGGAGTAAGGTTTGAGTTTTGATTGATTTTTTTTGATAAAGATATCGTTTCTTTATTGCAGTATTTAGATTTGAGAAGATTATAAAAGCACAGACTATATTGGTCTGTGCTTTTTTTAATTATTTTATTATGCGTAACTTATTATAACTTAACAGTTATATTTACAATCTTTTAGTGGTAATAATTTTGTTAAAAACGAAAAGCATTAAAGGTGAAGAACGGATAAAGCATCTGTATCACACAAAAATTGCTGTGATAATTCAGAAATAAAGTGATAAACTGATGAGAATAACTTGTTAAAGCAGTTAATTTGTTATACTATAAGCGAAGTATCTATGGTTTTAGTTGATTTGCATAAGCGAATGAAAAACCAAGAGCAATTGTAAAGGAGAGGGTTAAACTATGAAAAGGAAAAAAGATGTAATTAAAAAAGCAGTCTTGGCAAGCGTTTTAGCAATGTCATTAAATAATGTGGTGTGGGCTGCTGAAGGTGTCGATCAGCCATTTTCGACAGTAAGTGAGTTGGAGGCGCTTGGGGGAATAGCGTCTATCGACTCAAGCAGCATTAGCCATGTTACGAAGGGCATTTATGCCAGTGGTAATGATTTTATTTATAATAGCGGTGCTATCAAGCTGGATATTAATGGTTTTGCCAACTCTACAAACAGTGGCTACGATTCTATTGGTATTTTTGGCTATAACAGCACGATTGACCTGAAGCAGATCGAGATGAATTTTATTGATACTTCAGGAACGGTACATAATCTGGATGTTTATGGTATTAAGACATATGCTTCCGGAGTTGTAAAAATCGGTGATGATTCTAAAATCACTGTTTCCGGTAATGTCAGCGGTCTGGATTCCAATAATCAGCCTAATGTGATGAAGGGTATGTATGCCGGTGATAATGCGACAATGGATTCAGGTATTATTGAAGTTGGCGATAATTTAGAGTTGAATGTTATCAATGCGGGAACTGGCTGGACTTATGGTATCGATTCTTATGACGGAGCTACTATTTCTGTTGGTGATGGGTTGAGGTTATTTGTTACAGGCGGAAAGGATACCAGAGGAGTCGAGGTTGGTTTTAACGACGCTAAGGTTACTTTGGGGGAAAATGCTTCTATCATTGCTAACAGCAGGGATGGCGTGGCGTTGGGAGTATTTGTATTTAATAAAGGGAAGTTTGAGGCAGCTAAGGATCTTGTTATTAACGTCAGTGCGGATGATGGAAGCCAATGGGCAGCAGGTGTGTTGGCGCAAGGCACTGGCAGCGAGGCTGTATTAAATGGAGCTGTTATCAGTGCGACTGAGGGCGATACTGCGAGCTATGCTATTTATACTTATAATAACGGCAGCGTGGTAGGTAATGCGGGCAAATATAATATTTACGGCAATATCCTTAATAACAGTGGCGGCATAGTTGATCTTACTGCTAATAGCGGATCGTTTATCGAGGGCTGGGTAAGCACTGCCAGTACAGCTGAAACTAATATTTCGCTGGAGGAGGCTTCCTATTGGAAGGTGACTGGTGATTCTAACCTGACGCATTTGCATAACGATAATTCGATAGTGGATATGACTCACGACAGTAATACTTTCAGCACTTTGACGGTAGATAATCTCAGCGGTGAGAACGGCGTTATCAAAATGGATATCGATGCCAGTCAGAATTCGTTGAACAGCGACAAGCTGTATGTTACCGATACGTTGACCGGGACGCAGTATATTGATTTGTACGAGGTCAATGGTTATACGCCTGTAGGGGAAGAAGGCGTCGGTACGGTGCTGGCGACTGTCAATAACCATAACGGCAGTTTTGCCGCTGTAGATGGTGAGGGGACGCTGTACTGGAAGCGTTATGAGCTGGATCATCAGGATACTGCCGATACGAGTGGTAATTATACTAAGGACTGGTATTTGAAGCAGGTAACGAATATTGATCAGCCTACTACCAGTACGGATACGATCCTTGCAGCCAATGCGCTGAACTATCACACGTGGCGGACAGAAAACGACAAGCTGCTGCAGCGTATGGGTGAGCTGCGGCATAATGGCGAAGAAGCCCAGGGGGCCTGGTTCCGGCTGCGGGGAACAAAAATCGGCCGTGACGGAAAATTTGATTTTGAAAACAAGTATACTTCTTACGAGCTGGGTTACGATACCATAACTAAAAATACTGACGACAAGATACGTTATCAGGGGGCGGCGGTAAGCTATGTTGACGGCGACAGCAGCTACAATCGTGGCAGCGGCGACAACAGCAGCAAGGCGATCAGTTTCTATAATACGGAAATCGGCAGTAAAGGGCATTATTTGGATGTGGTGTTTAAAGTCAGTAATCTGGAGAATGATTTTAAGGTGTACGATACGAAAAATAATAAGATCACCGGTGATTTTAACAATACCGGCGTATCGCTGAGTGCTGAATACGGCCGGAAAAATGTCTTGCACAACGGCTGGTATATCGAGCCGCAGGCCCAGTTTACTTTAGGTTATCTGGGCGGTGACAGTTATACTACCAGTAATGGTATCGAAGTAAGCCAGAGCGGGATCAAAAGCGCTGTCGGACGTATCGGATTCAATATCGGCAAAGAGGTCGGCAGCAAAAGCGTCGTTTATGCTAAGGCCAATCTGCTGCATGAGTTCGGCGGCGGTTATGATGTAACGATGTATGACGGCAGGGATGGAGTTAAGGTTGGCGATACCTTTAACGATACCTGGTTTGAATATGGTGTTGGCGCCGCTTTTGCCGCAGGTAAAAACAGTCATGTTTATCTGGATGTGGAACGCAGCTCAGGCAGTGATTTTACTAAAGACTGGCAGTGGAACATCGGCGCCAGATGGACGTTTTGATAACTTTGCATTGTTATAGGGGAATATTAGCAATGTATAAGTGAGGGGTGCAGGCTTGTGAAAGCAGCTGGCAGAAATTACAAGCTGCTTTTGCATGTTGTTATAAAGCAGGTAACAGGTTAAGCTGGCAATATAAAAACCACTCAGCTTTTATAGTTGAGTGGTTTTGTTGTGCTTAATCCCAGCGTTTTAAAATATCGGCGACGATTTCTTTTTGTGTCTTTTTACGTTTTTTCTTTTCAAAGTTACGATAGTTGTTATCGCGGTGGTCGGTCGAATAATCTGCATAATCTATGTCGTTGTTTTCGTATTGTTCGTAGCTGCGGTTATAATCGCCGTGTCCGTCGTCCAGCATTAGCGGGACAAAAACTGCAGCGGCAGGCAGCTGAAAGTTTACAGTCAGGTTTTCCATATGGGCCTCCGTCATCAAAGGTTAATAGTTGTTTATATTTTAACACGGCTGCACCTGCTAGTAAATATTTTTGCAGCGATTGACAAAAACTGGCGGCGGTTATACCATAAAAACATAAAGGAGATGTTACTGTGAGCAAATCTTATAAAGACCAGTTTAAGGAAGAAAGTGTCAGGCGCCGGCAGCGTCAGCAGAAACAGATCGCCGCTGTAATAATTTTGATCGGTGTGCTGGTTTCGGCTGCTATATGGTATCTAGACGGGCTGAGTAAAGAACAGCAGGTGCCGCAGCAGACATCTCAGCAGCAGTCGGCGCAGACTGCTGAGCAGCCAGGGCAGGAGGTCAAGCCGGAAACTCCTGCTGCAGAGCCTCCTAAAGAGGAGCAAAAGCAGCCGGAAGCTGTTAAACCTGCTTATACGATATTGATAGATAAAAGTGATTACAAGCTGTATGTGCTGAAGGATAACGAAGTAATTAAGCAATGGGGCGTTGCTGTTGGGGCAAAACCGGGTCAAAAGCAGCGTGCCGGCGATATGACTACGCCGACAGGTAATTTTGAGGTGGACGAGATTTTAGACGCATCGTACTGGACGCATGATTTCGGCGACGGCAAAGGTGAGATTAAAGGGGCTTACGGGCCCAATTTCATTTCTATGGTAACAGGCTGGGACGGGATTGGTATTCATGGTACACATGCGCCGGAATCCATTGGTACGATGGTTTCTGAAGGTTGTGTGCGGATGCGTAACGGCGAGCTGCTGGAGCTTCTGCCCTATGTCGAGGTCGGTACTAAAGTTACGATACGGGAATAAACTGCCGGACAGCCTGGGGACATTGATTTTTACGCTGTCACAGCTTGACAAAAAGGTGATTCTGCGCTAAAATAACATCGTTGCGGAACTATAGCTCAGTTGGTTAGAGTACCTCGTTGACATCGAGGGGGTCACTGGTTCGAGTCCAGTTAGTTCCACCAGATTGAAAAGTAACCCTATAACTTCGTCAGAAGTTATAGGGTTTGTTTTTTATTATTTATTACGGCATTGCTGTCAAAGTTGCGGATATGCTGAAGCATAAAAGTCAAAAGCACCTGCGTGAAAACACAGGTGCTTTGTGCTCCAGGCGGAGCAAAAGATATCGGCTCATCAATATCAAGTTAGATTATAACACAGATAGTCATTGCTGGCAATGTTTTATTATTTTTCAAAGGATAGGCGCCGGGCTGTTTAGATTTAGCTGATTGTTAACTTTTAATCTGGATGGTGACTTTGCAAATAATATATGCTATATTGTTAAGCAAAACTATAGGTGAGGTGTTTGGATGGATGCAAACAGTACTGGACTGCGGGGGCTGCTTGATGTGGTGAAGTCGAACAGGCTGATGTCGACAGGGGTGATAGGATTTCTTCTGGTTATGGCGGTAATTGACGGTGGAATAAGTATGATGCCGCTGATTTTAGCAACTTGCGCAGTGGGGACGGCTGCTGTATTTTTTTGGCAGGCCGGCAGCTACAGAGTAGATATTTATGAAAACGGGCTGGAAATTTTTGGCGGGGTATTAACAAGAGCCGGAGTATATTTGTATAAGGATATTGAGAGTATCGATATCGAAGATACGACATACAGATTATTTGGTGTTTTTCCGGTACTAAAATATACGACTGTTTCCATTCAGGGTAAAAATGACTTGTGGACGCAGCTCAGCAGTTTTAATTTTACTGATTTGAAAGTAAAAATGCAGCAGGTAAAAAAACGGTTGGCAAAGTAAAAAACATACACAAGATAGGGGATGAAATTTATGAGGATCAAAGTAAGCGGTGAGCTGGGAACGGCAGTTATGAGCTTGGCGGTGATAGGGCTTTATTATGGCGCTGCCAGCTTTCTCGTCGAAAATGTTATTCTGCGCAATCTTACTGAAGAAGAACGGGATGAACATATTTTAAGTAAGCTGTTGTTCTGGAGCACGGTGATTTTACTGGTTGCCGATGTTCTGCTGGTCATTTTACCAGCCTTCGGGATGCAGTTGTTGCCGGTAACGATTTTAGATTTTATGTAGCTGAGCCGATAAAAATATTAAAGAACTGTACTTTAGACAGTCTGTAGCTTATGATAACTGCTGCAGGCTGTTTTTTATTTGAAGTTCATAATTATTTCGCTGGTAACTTGAAGATGAAATAGGGTAAAATATAGATACAGGCTGCATGAGAATATCGGGCGGCAATTATAAAGGAGTGAGAGCAAATGGCAACAAGCTATCCTTTTAAAAAATATAATTTTAATGTTTTGATAGATGGTAAAGCAGTAGGGTATTTTTCAGAAGTTTCAGCACCTGAGATGGCTGACGAGCCCATAGAATACCGGGCAGGTGATCATCAGGCAGGCACGCCTGTGAAAATGCCGGGCTTAAAAAAGTATGGTAACGCAACACTGAGATGGGGCACATCTGTTTCGCGGTATTTAACGGATTGGTTTGAAAGTGTTGAGCGTGGAGAGTTTGAGCGGAAAAATGTGACGATCGAGCTTTTGGACGATTGCCAAAAAGTAATGGCACGCTGGCAGCTTGTTAACGCCTGGCCTGTTAAACATTGTGTTCCGGGGTTTAACGCCGAAAGTAATGAAAATGCGATAGAGAATATGGAGCTGGCGCATGAAGGGCTGGAACGTGAGTTTTAAAAACAGCTGTGAGAATGAATTTTAAATATTGAATGAGGTAATTGTTATGCGTAAGATTTTGGCAGGCAGGGTCTATCGGCATTTTAAAGGGAAGGACTATAAGGTGTTAGTTGTGGCACAGCATACTGAAACAGGTGAGCAGTGCGTTGTTTATCAGGCTTTGTATGATGATTTTGCTTATTATGTGCGGCCTTACGCGATGTTTGCTTCCGAGGTGGATCGTGAAAAGTATCCCGAGGTGGAGCAGCAATACCGTTTTGAGCTGACCGAGGAAGAATATGACTGATTATATTTTAAACGGCGTTTTAGGCTTGGCGGTGGGCGATGCGTTGGGGCAGCCGGCGCAGGGAAAAACACGCGAAAGTCTGAAGTTCAGCCCGGTACTTGAGATGAGGCAGGGTCTGTGGTCGGACGATACCAGTCTGACTCTGTGCACTTTAGCAAGCCTGCGCGAAAATGACTGGCGGCTTGATTATCATGATTTGCTGCGGCGTTTTGCCAAGTGGCTGGAATATGGCTATCTGACGCCTGAAGGCGTGGCCTTTGATATTGGCGCAACAACGAAGCAGGCGCTGATGAATTATTTGAACGGAGTACCTCTGGAGTGCTGCGCACCGCGTAACGAATGGAACTGCGGTAATGGTTCGCTGATGCGGATTTTGCCGGTAGAGTTTTATTTGCAGGCACAGCCGGCAGCAGGACGATATGAAATCATTCGTAATGTTTCGGCGCTGACCCATGCGCATATTTGCTGCACTTTGGGATGTTTTTTGTATTGTGCTGTTGCCGGTGAGATCATTCAGCACCGGGAGCGTTTTAAGCTGGCAACTTTACTTGTGCGGGGTGTTATCAGGGCTGTAGATGATCTGCGGCAGGTGGCTGATGCAGATGATAACCGTGAGCTGCATTATTACAGCCGTATTATTGACCGCAGTGTGTATGAATTGCCGGCAGATGAAATCGAGAGCAACGGTTATGTTGTAGATACGCTGGAAGCGGCGTTGTGGTGTCTGGCCAATACGAATTCATACCGCGAATGTCTGTTGTGGGCTGTAAATTTGGGTGAGGATGCCGATACAGTTGCTGCCGTTGCCGGCAGTCTGGCAGGTTTGTACTATGGTTATGACAGTATTCCGCACGAATGGCTGGCGGGTTTGAAAAATAAGGAAATGATCGTGCGTGTGTGCGGTTAGGCAGAATTTTAAAAACAGCATAAAGATATGGAGACAGGAATGACAGTAGCTTATGAGTTGATACGAAGTAAACGCAGGACGATTGCTATTGTGATCGACAGCGAGGGCAAGTGCAGGGTGCGGGCACCGTTGCAGGCCCGTTTGAGCGATATAGAACATTTTGTGCAGGCAAAGACCGGGTGGATAGAGCAGAAACAGCAGCATTATGCCGCAGTGCAGAAGAAGCGGCAGCTGATATTGACCGATGGGATGCAGTTGTCTGTATTGGATAACAGATATACGCTGCGTCTGACGGAGGTTGGGCAGGTGCAGGTAAACGGTACAGTGCTGTTGTGTCCACAGTCCAAACCGCAGCAGGCACTGGAAAAATGGCTGCGGCAGCAGGCTTTAGCAGTTTTGCAGGAACGGACAGCACATTATGCGGAGTTGATGGGTGTTGTTTATCAGAGTGTGAAGCTGTCTTCAGCGGCGAAACGCTGGGGTTCGTGCAGTATAAAGGGAAATTTGAATTTTTCGTGGCGGCTGGTATTTTATCCGCTGGCAGTTTTAGATTATGTTGTGGTGCATGAGCTGAGCCATATTGGCAATATGAATCACAGCCGCCGTTTTTGGCAGCGTGTAGCCAGTGTTTTACCTGATTATCAGATGCGGCAGCGTTGGTTAAAGCAGCAGGCGTATATTTTGCAGTGGTTAAGATAAAAACCCGCTTCTATATTTTGTATAGAAACGGGTTTTGTTTATGCTGCAAGTTTTTATTTTATTGTTGTTTGGGAGGCATCTGTGCCAGCAGGATCGCGGCAAAGACCAGTACGCAGCCTCCTATTTCACGCAGGGAAAGCTGTTCGCCCAGTAGCAGCCAGCCTGCGAAAACCGAAAAGACGGATTCCATACTTAAAATGATGGAAGCTAAAATAACATTGACGTATTTTTGACCAAGGATCTGCAGGGTATAGGCGATGCCGCAGGACATGATGCCGGCGTATAAGATAGGCAGCCAGGCCTGGTCAAGCGCTTCCCAGGACGGCGTTTCATAAAAGAAGATGGCAGGCAGACTTAAAATACCGCAGACGGCAAATTGCAGCAGCGACATCCGCACACCGTCTACCAATACGGAAAAACGTTCGATAGTGATGATATGCAGTGCGAAAAAGCAGGCGCAGGCCAAAATGATCATATCGCCGTAATTGACGCTGAAATTTTCGGTAATACAGATAAAATACATACCGACAGCGGCAATAAAAACGCTGAGCCATTGCAGTTTGGTAACGGTTTTGTGTACAATAAGCCCGAAAAGGGGCACGATAACGATATAGAGCGTAGTAATAAAACCGGCTTTGCCGACAGTGGTATGACCGATACCGATCTGCTGCAGAGTACTGGCGATAGTCAGCACGATACCGCAGACGATGCCGCCGGTAATAAGGTCCTGCTGTTCTGTTTTGTTATCAGTACCCCAAATAGAAAAAGGTCTGCCTGCAAGCCGGTCAAAAAAGGCGACGCAGGGGATCAGAAAAACTGCGCCGATCAATGAGCGGAGGCCATTGAAGGTAAATGCGCCTACGTGGTCGGCTCCGACACTTTGTGCGACAAAGGCCAGTCCCCAGATCAGGGCGCAGAAAAACAGCATCAGGCTGCCTTTTAATTGATGTTGCTGCATCTATAACACTCCTGTTGTTTATAAAAGTATGAACTTTTATATTTTAGCATTATTTTAGGGAAAGTTTAAGTAATTAGGCAAAATTTTATAATTCGGAAAATTCAGCAGATAGTGCATTAATGGCAGATGGTGTTATAATTAATGTAAATATTTAGAAAAGATGGTGGCAGATTGATGAGCAGGGACTTTTTTGTGGCAGATTTTGAGTTTACTCAATATACCAAAAGAATGGGACGTCCACGAGGATTTTTTTCAGAAATAATTGAGATCGGAGCGGTGAAAATAGATGGAATTTCCCTTGCGGTCACAGGTAAGATCCAAAATTTTGTCCATCCGCATTTTTATCCGAAGCAGGCTAAAGAGGGAATGGATTTTTGTATGATCACTGAAAAGGATATGGAATCAGCAATAGAATTTGGAGAGATGCTTGAACAGATCAAAGCTTTATATGTACCGGGGCAGACTTATTTTGTGGCCTGGGGTGATGAGGATTATAAGGTGGTGGCGGAAGGCTGCAGACGGCATAAATTGGAAAATCCTGTTTTACCTGAAGACTATCTTGATCTGGCGGCAGCTTATAAGCTGCTGAAAGGCGATACGTATACGACCGGGTTGAAGAAGGCAACAGAAGAACAAAACGTTGATACAGGCGGTTTGTGGCATACTGCTTATGAGACAATTTATGGCTGATTGATACAATTTAACAGATGTGTGCAAGTGTGAAAATACCGTAGAATAAGGCTTTTTAGAGAGTGACCCGTGGAGGGTCTTATTTTTTTGCCCCTACGAAGAAGCGCAGATTTTGTAAAAACGGGTGCGGTCGGCAGTGGATTTTGCACACGGTATTAACGATAGCCAAGAGGTATCGTTGCAAGGTTTAATTTCATAACGATTTGAACATCTATCTACGCACCAACTACAGTGTTTAGTTTGCGCGATTGCTTATATAAGGAAATATCATCAAATATCACTTGGAACAAGAAAATATCAGAAAACCCCTTGCAATTTTAAGGCTAAAGTGCTATACTGTAATTTGTATATTTGTGTCTATGCCAGAAACCGCAGAGGTGATTAAAATGAGCAAAAACAATGCGATTGAGGAAAATTATATAAGTATTGATGAAGCAGCAGAGTACATCGGAATAAAAACTGTTACTCTACGCAGTTGGATAAAGAAAAAACCAGGTATTCCGGCACACCGTGTTGGCAAGCTTTGGAAGTTTAAGCGCTCTGAATTGGATGCGTGGATAGCCAGCGGAAAAAGTGCAGAATAAACATCGATACCACTTAGGAAGGAAGAATTTCACGATGCCGGAAATAAAACTATATAACGATGATTGTATCGTTGCAATGAAAAAAGTTAAAGATAAATCAATAGACCTTATTGTAACGGACCCTCCGTATAACCTTGGCAATTTCATGAAAAACCGAGATACCAATCTGAGCAAAATGAGGGATAACTTTTTTGGCTCTGCCGGATGGGATGATATGGAGTTTGATGACTGGGCAAAATCAATGGATGAATTTTTTAAGGCATCGGCAAGAGTGATGAAAAAAGGTGGCACAATGATAGTCTTTATGGCAATCATAAAGGTCGAAACTATCATCCGGCTGGCAGAAAAGCATGGCTTCTATTACAAGACCACAGGGATATGGCATAAAACGAATCCGATGCCCAGAAATATGAATTTGCACTTTGTCAATTCGACAGAAGCATGGGTCTATTTTACCTATAAGACAAGAACAGGAACATTTAATAACGGTGGTGCTATGTTCCACGATTTTGTTGAAACATCAGTAACCCCGAATGGCGAACGAAAGTATGGCAAACATCCAACACAAAAGCCGGAAAGTTTGATTCAGCATTTTGTTGAAATATTATCCAATCCGGACGATTGGGTTCTCGATCCGTTTATGGGTAGTGGTACAACAGGCGTTGTTGCAAAACGAACAGACCGAAACTTCATAGGAGTTGAGTTGGATGAAACTTACTTCAAGATGGCAAAATCAAGGATAGAGGAGAAGCGAAATGAAACCAAGTGTGATTGATTTGTTTGCTGGAGTAGGAGGATTGTCTCTCGGTTTTGAAAAGCAGGGATTCGAGGTTCTTATTGCAAACGAATACGACAAATCAATTGCGGCTGCATACACTGAGAATCATAAAAATACAAGAATGATTGTTGGAGACATTACTTCTCTGGATTTAAAGGAAACATTTGGACCCTATACAGGCAAGATAGATGTTGTTATCGGAGGCCCGCCCTGCCAGGGCTTTTCACAGAAAGGACAACGCAAAACGATACATGATGAGAGAAATTTTCTCTTCAAGTATTATGTTGCGGTTGTAGAACTTGTAAAACCAAAATACTTCGTTATGGAGAATGTCCCTAATCTGCTTACGGCAGAGGGTGGATACTTCTTTAAAGAAATCGAAGAACTGTTTAATAAAATGGGGTATTCCCTGGAGCATGGAGTGCTAAATGCATCTGATTATGGAGTGCCGCAAAATCGTAGACGGGCCGTGATAATCGGAAAATCAAATGGAGCAGCACCTAAGCTGCCTGAACCACAAAGTGATAAGGTGACCATATGGGATGCCATAAGCGACTTGGCCTATCTCCAGTCGGGAGAAGGAACCAATGAACAGGAATACAAAAATGCACCAGAAAGTGATTATGAGAAATTACTGCGTGGTGATTCGACAATATTGTACAATCATGTTGCCACAAAGCATTCCCCTCTCGCACTTGAACGCTTGGCTATGATTCCTCCCAACGCAGGAAGAGAAGTGTTGCCAAAGGAGCATCTGACAAAATCTATTTACAGCGGAACATGGACTCGGATGCGTAAGGATGAGATTTCTGTTACAATAACAACAAGGTTTGACACACCATCTTCTGGCAAGTTCACTCATCCGTTTTTGGACAGAGCTATTACCGTCAGAGAAGCAGCGAGAATACAATCTTTTCCAGATGATTTCCGATTTGTAGGCAATAAAGGCTCACAGATGAAGCAAGTTGGGAATGCGGTGCCGCCATTATTAGCTGCTGCGATTGCAAAAGTAATTATGAATGATATAAAGGAGGAGTCGAGCCATGAATAGACCCGATAACATATCTGTATATGATGAACTGGATTTAAAGCTTGGAATTAAGTCTTCACTTCCTCATGTGAAAAGCACAATTGCACTTGCTGTTTTGTTATGGGAATGCGCTGATCGTCCTGCGGAACTTGTGTATTCGCAGCAAAATGGTGATGGCATTGTTATGACAGATGAGTTGGATCAGTGGGTTATAGATTGTCTGTCTGAAATCTGCCAGGAAGATGAAATTGATGCAGAATCGTTGGTGGCATCAATTAATGAAAATCAGCTTTTCAAATCTCAAATGGAAGCACTTATTGTTGCCTTTGAACTTGTTTGGAAATTAGCGAAGGTTAGTTTTGTGGACGAGGGTAAAGCTGCAAGTGCAGAAAGAACGGGCGGAACACGTTATCCTAAAAAATTGCTGTATACTGTTAACGCCGATATAATTCACAGTTTAATTGAAAGCAATCATGATGCCTATATGAGAGTCCTCATGGCATGGGTAGGCTTTGATATAAATATTGACCCTGAATGCGAAGCGCACTTAATGTATCTGTTGACGGCACTTTCGGAACCGGCGGTTTTCAAACTGATAGACGGCGATAGAGATGTAATATTTAATCAGAACAGTTTATATCGCAAGGTACTTGAAACACAGCAGTCAGTAGACGTTAATGGCGATAAGGAAGCGAAAGGCTCCCTCCGCATATTGAAATCGTTACTGACTGACGGCATGAACCCCTATCTTAGCTATTCCAATGGCAGTGTTTCTGCGGTTGAGCAAAGACATAGTGATTTGGAAGCTTATCAGAAGAGAGTTGATACCTTTTTACGGTTGTCTGCAACGAAAGTTATCGGTTTGGAAGATATGGATGCCGAAGATGAAGGTATTGCACCAGAGCAATATGAGGAACATCGTCTTACCACTGGGTGCAATGTGCTTCTCTATGGTGTTCCCGGTTCAGGAAAAAGCTGGACGATTGAGCATGAATACTGCAAAAAGGATAGTAAGGTAGAACGATTGGTATTCCATCCTGATTATACCTATTCTGACTTTATCGGTCAGATTTTGCCGAATGTTGCAGAGGATGGCCAGGTAAGTTATAAGTTTACAGCAGGTCCTTTCACAAATATTCTGCATGATGCCTACACTCACCCGGAAGAAGAATATATTCTTATTATTGAGGAAATTAATCGAGGTAACGCTCCGGCAATTTTCGGTGAGGTGTTCCAGCTCCTTGATCGTAAAGTTGATATAAATGAAAACGATGATGACGGATACCCGATTGGAACCAGTGAGTATGGTATTACCAATGCGAATATTGCTAAGATTGTTTATGGTGACCCAAGACATAAAGTGCGCATCCCATCAAACCTCTCTATTATTGGCACGATGAATACTTCAGACCAGAATGTATTCACATTGGACACTGCTTTCCAGAGAAGGTGGGATATGCGCCTTATCGAAAATAACTTTGATAATGTTGACCCTGAATTGGCAAATGCAGAAATACTTGATACTACTGTAACGTGGAGAAATTTCTGTACCGCAATTAACAGTATTGTTGTCGGCAACAGTGCCAGAATGACATCATCAGAGGATAAGAGACTGGGCGCCTATTTCGTTCACCTACGTGACCTCAAGAAAGATGATAGAATGGGCAATTTGTCTGATGGAGAATACGATGGACTGCGCAAAAAAGAATCTGCGGGAACACTGACAGATACAGAAAAGGTACGGCTTGCGGAAATTCGTGAAGCAATGAAGCAATACCGTAAATTCCCGGAAAAAGTAATCAAGTATTTGTGGGATGATGCCTTTAAGTTCAACCGTGAAGTCGTGTTTGAAAACACGGAGTATCAAAGTCTGGAGCAAGTTATCCGTGCGTTTATGTATTCACAGGGTATAGACCGCTTCAAAATGTTTAAGGAAAATGTTGTAAGCGATTTTCGGGATTCTGAACAGTAAAGGCGGTGAGCAGGTATGGATATAGACTCAGTGCTACAGTCTGTTATGGAGTTCAATTTAAGAGATCACTGCCATGTTAACACGAATGAAGATGGTGACAGGTTCGTAGGGATTAAAGCAGATTCTGATAATGCAATGGTCTATTTCCCTATCGGCTATGAACTGCCGGAAACAGATGCTGAACTAAGAACGGATATAAAACATCTGATACAGGTGCTTTCTGAATTTACAACGAAAGATGATAGATTGCTGGCTTTAAACCGCTTTGCCGCCCCGCAGAGCGTTGACTTTCCCATTAATGCTTTTAAGAGCGTCATCGAATATTATTTTTCGATTGGTGGGAAGTATTATGTAGAAACAGATGCAACCTATAAGACGGCGGCAACTGGTAATCAAGACTGGCCAAGAACCGTGAGAAATCAAATGCCGCTTGTGCAATCGAAGAACGGAGTAAGTTCTTTTATTTACACTAATTTTGTGGTTCGGTCAGTTACTCCTAATGACACGAAATTGATTACGCAGGTAAACAGATATTGTGTTTATGAAGCATTTAAGCGGCTGGGATGGCTCTATGTGCCATATACCATAGAAGAACCGGGACCACATCCTGATGTAAAAACTTCCATTGCTATTGTTCAAAGCAGACTGGCCGGGACAAACGATGATAAAAAAAGAGCCTTGTTCCAGGGTATGAAAGATATGTTGGAATTTATGGATGAGAAAACATCAGATAAGCAGTTTTATTTTGGCACAGACGATTTTGACCATGTGTGGGAAAAATTAATCGACCGAGCGTTTGGCGAAAGAGATAAAGATAGATATTTCCCTCGCACCAGATGGCTCCTTGATAAGGGCAAATATAAGGAGAAACGTCCTTTGATGCCGGATACGATTATGATTTACAATGGCAAGTATTATGTGCTTGATGCGAAATGCTATAAGTATGGCTGGACAGGTATTCCTGACCATTTGCCAAACGGATCCTCCATCAATAAGCAAATAACCTATGGAGAGTATCTGGAGCAGCACATGGGTATAGGAAACGATTCTCTGTTTAACGCCTTTATCATGCCATATAATATGGCGAAGAATCATTTTGAAATTGATTCTATTGTCGGCAATGTAGGAGAAGCAGTTGGTGATTGGCGAACCAACGGAAAAAACTACGAGAGAATACAGGGAATTGTAATGGACACCAGATACTTGATGTATCATTATTCAGGAAAGCCGCTGAAAGAAAAAGTGGCATTAGCAGAATGTATTGAAGCGGTGTTAGGGCGAGATCCAGTTCCACCACCTCGTACATAAAAGATAGACCTCTGATTGCAGTTATAAAAACTGTGACCAGAGGTCTTTTTTTTATTGGCTTGCAGATTCTTCACGCTCTCTGCGTTTCTTTCGATATCTTGCCTGTGTGACACGGTTGCAACACTCGGTGCTGCAATATCTTGTCTTTGTGGAGGTAGTCTTGACCAAAAAATATTTACCGCAGTTTGGATTGTCGCAAGGGCGATACAGTTCGAGGTCTGGTTTCAGATAGAAAATCGAAAAATATAAGGCGCACAACAAATTATCTACTTTCCATGAAGGGGACATGGTAGCGGCATTATAGACAGGATGGATTCCATCCAGGTTTGCATTTATTTCTTCGCCAATGATATAACGGGCAATGTCCACCAGGGCTTCCTTCATTTCTTTTGTGAAAGCATCAAGATTTGGTTCTGTGTAATATGCAGGGCCATTGCTGAAATCAAGTACACCGACCTCATGAAAATAGTGAAACAGAAAATCTGTAATTTTTCTCTCCATACCCTGAGCATTGAGATTGAGATACAGTGCGGTGATATTTCGGAACAGCGGATCATTGAATCCGGGTTTTGCCGAGTAACCACCTGCGATATCGTTGTACTCTTGTACGGAAAGCTGGTAGCTGCCGCAGATACTATCGGTCACGGTATAGTAATCAGAATTAAAGGCTTCATGTTCTCTTTCATACGAAACATTAAAGTCAGCTGATTGCAGTAGGTCAATATAAGAATAGTGCTTGGTAGTGTATGCCTGGTTCATTGTATCCGTTTGGATTGTAAGGTCTCCTGCAAACAGCAAATTAATCGTTAGTATAAAGATTTTCTGGTAGTCCTTATGTATCTCATTTGCGGCAGTCATTAACTCTACGGTCATTCGTAGCCGTTCCATAATACTATATAGAGTATTGCCATCAATTTCCTCATATTTACCTGCGGATACAGGAAACAGGAAACCATTTTCTTTCATGAAAGAAGTGAGGTCTTTGAATGGCTTATTTGTTAATGACATCAGTGTTCCGAGAACATTGCTTTCTTCTATCGTTCCATTTGGTGCAATTCGAACTAATCCTTTTTTAGCTGCATAGGCGAAGACTAACTTCGATTCCGGCAATGCTTGTAGCTTATATTTTTTTAGCGGCTCTTCTCCTGGTGCAATATGTTCTAAATCTGCAACACAGTCACAAGGGCAGCTTTCAAAGCGGAATAAAATGTTTTCAAAAAAATTTTCTTTAATCTGGGGCATTTTCGGCTCCTTTCTTCAGCATAAAAGTCATGGCGTTAGCTATGGCTTTATTTTTTTGCACTGAAATGGTAATGGCAAATAATATGCTTTGTTTTAATTATACAGATTATCTATGAGAATGTCAATGAAATATGCATTACTTAAATGAAAAAGTAATGTGTATTTTGACTATCTTCCATTACTTTTTGAAAGTAATTATACTTAAAGACAGTGAATGACAAGCCAACCTTATATACAGCAGAGGTGGTTCATCACACTTCCGTTTCAATGTTCACCGCCTGATCAGCGGTGCCCAGAGCGGCGAAACGGACACAAGTAAATATCGTCAACCCACTGGGACGGTTGGCCAGTTAAGAAGTGAGGATTCATTCTTATGGCCAATTACGGGACTTCCTGTGTGGATTCTCACTTCGGTTTACAGACCGAAGGAGGGTCTACACGATGGGAAAAAGTGAAAATCTACAGACAAGCAGTAACGAAAACAAGCAGTATTACATTCCGATGGAGGTAACTGCCGAAACCATAAAGGACTTCGGTATTGACCCGGCGGATGTGGTGTGGGCGAAAATCGGTAACCGCAAAAAGCGTGTCATTATGATTGCGGCTACGGAAGAGCAGTACAAGGAGTATATGCGTCCCCTGTGGCGTGAGGACAAACGCCAGCAGAGGCAGGAACCGATGGCATCGTTGGACAAGATGTACGAGGAAACCGAATACGAAGCCGCCGATACATCGGATCTGGAAGCCGACATCATGAAAGCAATTATGATTGATGAACTGCATAAGGCACTGGGTGAACTGGAGGAAATCGACCGTACTATTTTGGAGATGTACAGTCAGAACCGCAGTGAAACCGAAATCGGACAGGTTGTCGGCATGAGCCAGCGTGGTGTCAATAAGCGCAAGCACAAGGTGCTGCTGAAGCTGAAAAGCCGTTTGAAGGATTATGAGTAAGCACTAACCCCGGTCTGCCCCATCGTGATTGTTGCGATGGGACAGGCTTTTAAAGTCAAAAAAAACATTTTTCAAAAATTGTGGTTCTTAAAACACCTGCATATGTCCTTTCACTCTCAGAGGGGCAAACGAAGCACCTCGGAAAGGACGGTGTCAAACATGACAACCAAATGCAGATCAGGCACTTGCAGGGGTAGAAGCCGAGAACTTGACCGTGAGTTATCGGAGGTTCTTACCGCAATCAGTGTCGTGTCAAAACGGATTGCTGACAGGCTGGATGCAGTCAGCACAGGAGAAAAACTGAATATGGAAGGAGGCAGACCAAATGGGAAAGATGAACGAGTTGTCTATACTCACAGAGGAACTTCGAAAATGTGGTGAAACGCTCATCGGCATTTCGGAGGAGTTGGCCGGTATGTTTGGCGGCTCTGCGGAAGAAAAGCAGCCTGCAAAAAAGAATGCTGCTAAAAAGGAAAAAGCCGAAGAGCCTAAGCCGGAAGTGCCGGAGGAAAAACCGCTGACCCTGGAAGATGTCAGGGCGGTATGTGCGGATAAATCCCGCAAAGGCTTTACCGCTGATGTGAAAGCAATCCTTAAAAAGCATGGTGCGGACAAGCTGTCGGATGTAAATCCAGCAGAATACAAGGCGCTTCTTGCGGAAGTGGAGGTGCTTGGCAATGCCGGATAAACACGCAGTACTTTCTGCATCATCCAGTCACAGATGGCTTGCCTGCCCACCTTCGGCTCTGCTTTGTGCGAAAGCCGGAGATATCACAAGCGAGTTCGCCATGCAGGGTACGGATGCCCACAGCCTTTGTGAACATAAGCTGAAGAAATCCCTTGGTCAAAAGTCAAAGGACCCCACGGAGGGCTTGCAGTACTTTGATGAGGAGATGGCGGACTGCTCTGATATGTATGCACAGTATGTGATGGAGCAGCTTGCGGCCGCAAAGGAGAACTGCAAAGACCCTATCGTGCTGATTGAACAGCACCTGGATTTTTCCAAATGGGTGCCGCAGGGGTTTGGCACCGGAGACTGTGTGATTGTCGCAGACGAAACCCTGCAGGTGATTGACTTCAAATATGGTGTGGGCATCCTTGTGGACGCTGATAAAAATCCGCAGATGATGTGTTACGCACTGGGAGCCTTGCAGCTGTTTGATGGAATTTATGACATCAACTCGGTGTCCATGACCATCTTCCAGCCAAGGCGGGACAATGTCAGCACATACACCATATCCAAAGAGGAACTGCTCCAATGGGCGGATGAGGTGCTTGCCCCTACCGCGCAGCTTGCGGCAAAGGGCGAGGGCGAATACAAAGCCGGAGACCACTGTCAGTTCTGCAAGGTCAAAGCCACCTGCCGCAAGAGAGCCGAATACAACCTGGAACTTGCCCGTTACGATTTTGAGATGCCTTCCACCCTTAATGATGATGAGATTGAGGCCATTCTTTCAAAAGCGGACGCGCTGGTATCCTGGGCAGGCGATATCAAGGAATATGCTCTGCAGCAGGCGGTAAACGGCAAGCAGTGGAATGACTGGAAACTGGTCGAAGGCCGATCCAACCGCAAATATGTCAATGAAAATGCTGTGGCAGAAACGGTTCACAAAGCAGGTTATGACCCATTTGAACACAAGGTTCTGGGTATTACCGCAATGACCAGGATGCTCGGCAAGACCAAGTTCGAGGAACTGCTCTCAGGCTATATCGAAAAGCCGCAGGGCAAGTCAACCTTAGTACCGATGTCGGACAAGCGTCCGGCAATGAATATAAGCAAAGCCGCATCAGCGGCAGACGATTTTAAGGAGGACAAATAATATGTCAAAGAACTACATCAACCCTACCAAGGTAATCACAGGAGTCAACACTCGCTGGTCTTATGCAAATGTGTGGGACCCGAAGTCCATCAATGGCGGCGCACCGAAGTACAGCGTGAGCCTTATCATTCCGAAGTCCGATACCGCTACGGTCAATAAGATTAAGGCGGCAATCCAGGCGGCATACGAGGAAGGCGAAGGCAAGCTGAAGGGCAGCGGCAAGACCGTGCCTGCTCTCTCCGTACTCAAGACTCCGCTTCGTGACGGCGATCTGGAACGCCCGGATGATGAAGCCTATGCGAACAGCTACTTTGTCAATGCAAATTCTGCAACGGCACCCGGTATCGTAGATGCTGACCGCCAGCCTATCCTTGACCGCAGCGAGGTCTACAGTGGTGTGTACGGCCGTGCGTCCATTAACTTCTATGCCTTTAATTCCAATGGAAATAAGGGTATTGCCTGTGGTCTGAATAATCTCCAGAAGATTAAGGACGGAGAGCCGCTTGGTGGCAAGAGCCGTGCCGAGGATGATTTCGCAACTGAGGAAGATGACGATTTTCTCGCATAAGGAGGCACAGGGACAATGACAGAAATTCAGAGTATGATGCTTGCGGTCTGCTTTGGTGCTGTGGTGGGGACATTTATCGCAAATGCGGTGTTCCTTATCCAATGCGCCGTCAAGGACCACAAGGAGAAAAAGCGTAAGAAAAAAGAACAGTCTGCTGATAAGGCAGAGTAAATGACAGCGGGCGGCGGAGGTACATTCTTCGCCGCCTTGCTTATATGAAGGAGTGGCAATATGGAAAAAATCAGAACACTCTCCATTGATATTGAGACATACAGCGATGTGGATTTGCAGAAGTGCGGAGTCTATAAATATGCGCAGTCTCCGGCATTTGAGATACTGCTGTTTGGTGTGTCCGTAAACGGCGGAGAGGTCATGGTCTGCGACCTGGCCTGCGGCGAAACAATACCGATGGAGATTATCAAAGCGCTGACCGATGATACCGTGACAAAATGGGCATTCAACGCATCCTTTGAACGAGTCTGCCTGTCAGCGTATCTTCGCAGAAACTACCCGCAGCAGTTTTACAGCTACAGCATCAACGAAGATACCGTGGGAGATTACCTTGACCCGGCATCGTGGAAATGCTCCATGATATGGTCGGCCTATATGGGGCTTCCCCTTTCCCTGGCGGGAGCCGGTGCCGTGTTGGGATTGGAAGAACAGAAACTGAAGGAAGGCAAAGACCTCATTCGGTACTTTTGCGTTCCCTGCAAATCCACCAAGGTAAACGGCGGCAGGACACGCAATCTGCCGGAGCATGACCGGGAGAAATGGGAATTGTTCAAGTTCTACAACAAGCGGGATGTGGAAGTGGAGATGTCCATACAGGAAAAGCTGAAAAAGTTCCCTGTGCCGGAGTTTGTGTGGGAGGAATATCATCTCGATCAGGAAATCAATGACCGAGGGATTGCCCTGGATATAGCGGTGGTGGAGAATGCCATTGCTATGGACGAAAGAGCAAAAGCAGAATTGACCGAAGCTATGCGTAAACTGACAAATCTCGACAACCCCAACTCCGTAATACAGATGAAGCAGTGGCTTGCAGATAATGGTTTGGAGATGGACAGCCTTGGTAAAAAGGAAGTTGCCGATACACTGAAAACAGCACCCGAACCGCTGTGTAAGGTATTGTCCCTTCGTCAGCAGCTTGCAAAATCCTCAGTTAAGAAATATCAGGCAATGCAAAATGCCGCCTGCGAAGATAACCGTGCGAGGGGGATGTTCCAATTTTATGGCGGCAATCGGACAGGAAGATGGGCGGGGCGCATTATTCAGCTGCAAAACCTCTACCGTAACTCTATGCCTGATTTGGAAGAAGCAAGACAGCTTGTGAAAAGCGGGAATTATGATGCTCTTGAAATGCTTTATGATTCCGTTTCAGAAGTGCTTGCGGAGCTTATCCGCACGGCATTTGTACCAAGACCGGGATATAAATTTATCGTAAGTGACTACTCTGCCGTGGAAGCGAGGGTGCTTTCCTTCCTGGCAAAAGAAAGCTGGCGAACAGACGTATTTGCTAATAACGGAGATATCTATTGTGCATCGGCATCCGCCATGTTTGGTGTGCCTGTGAAGAAGCATGGTGTTAACGGACACCTTCGGCAAAAAGGTAAGATTGCAGAGTTGGCACTTGGCTACGGCGGCTCGGTGGGTGCATTAAAAGCGATGGGTGCTTTGGAGATGGGACTTGCTGAAGAAGAACTCCAGCCGCTTGTGGATTCGTGGAGAGCCGCCAATCCGAATATCGTGCGGTTCTGGTGGGATGTTGACCGTGCCGTAAAAGAAGCCGTCAAGGAGAGAAGGGATACAAAAGTGCGTGGGATACAATTCAGCTGTCGCAGCGGTATGCTGTTTATCACGTTACCCAGCGGCAGACAGCTTTCCTACGTCAAACCACGCATGGGAGAGAACCGTTTTGGCGGAGAGTCTGTGACTTATGAAGGTGTTGGTGGTACGAAAAAATGGGAACGTATAGAAAGCTATGGTCCTAAATTTGTGGAGAATATAGTGCAGGCGTACAGTCGTGATTTGCTTGCCTATTCCATGAAAAGCCTGAGGCATTGTTTCATAGTCGGTCATGTGCATGATGAACTGATTATTGAGTGCAGCATGGGTGTGTCTTTGGATGTGGTATGTGAACAAATGGGCAGGACACCGCCCTGGGCAGAAGGACTTCTGCTCCGAGCCGATGGCTATGAATGCAGTTTTTATCAGAAAGATTAAAAATAATTTTTGAAACCCTCAAGTTTTACAGCCTCCTGTGGCTACCAGTTAGGGAGAATCATTTCCCTAATAATACACAGGAGGTTTTTCTATATGAAAGAACTGATACCAAAGGATGAGTATGGCATCTTTGCCGATGCCCATGACACCGCAAGGGTGGACAGCCTGTATGTGGCAGAGGCATTCGAGAAGGAACACAAAAACGTGGTGCGTGAAATCGAAAGACTGATTGCACCGGATTCCGGTTTAAGCCGAGAATTTAATACGCTCAATTTTGAGCGTATTAGCTATCGTGATTCCAGAGGAAGAAAACAAAGGGCATATGCCATGACACGAGATGGCTTTGTACTCCTTGTTATGGGATTTACGGGACAGAAAGCATTAAAGTTCAAGGAACTGTACATCAAGCGTTTCAACGATATGGAGAAATTCATCAAAACGCTGGTGTCGGCAAGACAGGAGTTTCCGCTTCTTACGGAAAACATCAAGCTACTCCACGAAAATCCCAAGCCGTATCACTTCAGCAATGAATGCGACATGATTAACCGCATCGTTCTTGGAATGTCCGCTAAACAGTTTAAGGTAGCAAACAATCTGCCGAAGGAGACGAAGTCCATCCGTCCGTATCTGTCAGATGAACAGATTAAGATGCTGGATATCCTGCAGAAAGTTGATGTTGGTCTGCTCGTGGCATTCCCTGCTTACGAAGACAGAAAACGCCATCTGGAATGGTACAAAACCAAATTAGAGGAGGACAAATAATATGTTTTATGTGAAAGAACAGCTGAATGATACCGTAGAGGTGTCTATTGAAATCAATGATGAGAATGTATTCTGCCGCTGTCCGTCCTGCGGGTCGGAGGTGCAGGTTGACCTGGCGGAGGTGTTTTCCGATGGTGACGGTGACCTGTTTGGCACATCTGTCCTTTGCGACAGCTGCAGCAGAAAAATGATGGGAGGAAAGTCTTGTGGGAGTGAACAGGTATAACAGCGAGGGTTATCCTGATCCGACCACCTACGCGGCACTCACTTCCATTGAAAAGGAAACGAAAGCGGCAAGAGCGTATAGACCGATGGTGTATGTATGCTCCCCGTTTTCGGGAGATACTGCGGGGAATATTGCAAATGCACGAAAGTACAGCCGTTTCGCTGTGGAGCAGGGATACATTCCTATTGCTCCGCATTTGCTGTTTCCGCAGTTCCTTAACGACAACGATTTAAGGTCGCGTGAGCTGGGGCTGCACTTTGGGAATGTGCTGATGAGCCATTGCTCGGAGGTATGGGTGTTTGGCGAAACCATATCCGCCGGGATGGATGCAGAGATCAGGAGAGCCAAAAGGAAGAATTACAGACTGCGATATTTCTGCAGTGATTTAAAGGAGGCAGAAACGAATGGGAACTAAAGTGAAAGTCGCTGTCTGCAACCGCAGAACAGATAAGAAGTATAAAAACCAGGAAGTCGAGTGGGACTATATTAAACAGCGCAACCGTACTCCCATCCGTACCTCCGAAACCGCTGAAGAGTATCCAAAACTCAGTAAAAGCCAACGTGGTGATATAAAGGACATCGGTGGCTTTGTGGGCGGTTGGCTCAAAGGCGGTGTCCGTAAAAATGGCAATGTTATCAGCCGTCAGATTGGATTGCTCGATGCCGACCATGTACCGCAGGATATTAATCTGTGCGATGCCGTGTGTTCTGTATATGGTAACACCACTTATTTCATTTATTCTACACACAGCCACACGCCGGAAAATCCTCGCTGCCGTATTGTGTTTCTGTTCAGCCGTGAAGTTACCGAAGAGGAGTATCCTGCCGTTATGCGTATGGCGGCAAAGGCAATCGGCATGGATTATATGGACGATTCCACTTACCAGGCGAACCGCATGATGTACTGGGCATCCTGCCCGTCTAACGGAGAATTCATCTTTGAAGAAAATGACGGAGAACCGCTTGATGTGGATGCACTGCTTAATGAATATGAGGACTGGCGTGATGTATCGCAGTGGCCGACTTCTTCCAGGCAGTCTGAAGTGATTAAGGCGGCCGCAAAACAACAGCAGAATCCACTTGAAAAAGAAGGCATGGTAGGTCTATTCTGCCGTGCCTATGGTACTATCCAGAATGCGATTTCGGAATATTTATCTGATATCTATGCTCCAACCGCTGATGTCTCAGGCAGATACGATTATATTCCCGGCGAGGGGACGGCCGGTGTTGTAATTTACGATGATCTTTTCGTATACAGCCACCACGCCACCGATCCCGCCTGTGAAAAGCTGCTGAATGCTTTTGACCTGGTGCGTGTCCATAAATTCGGTGACGAGGACGGGAAAAAATCCTTTTCCTCCATGCTGGTGCTTGCCTCAAAAGACGAACGTGTCAAAGCACTGTCCTTAAAGGAAAAGCAGGAAAAAGCAAAGCTTGAATTTGATGATTGGACAAAAGGGCTGGAACATGATAAAAGCGGAACGCTTCTGAACACACTCCACAATATTCTTCTCATTATGGAGAACGATGAAAGTCTAAAACCAATTGTCTTTAATCAGCTGGCAGACGGTATGGAGATAAAAGGAGAAGTACCGTGGCAGCATCCGGCGAGGTTTTGGAGGGATGCGGACGATGCACAGCTTATCTGTTATGTGGATGAGAATTATGGTACTTTCTCGGCACGAAATTATCAGATTGCAGTGACCAAGGTAACTGATGACCGTTCCTATCACCCCATTCGTGAATATTTGGACTCTTTGCCGGAATGGGATCAGATGCCGAGAATTGAAACAGCACTGATTGATTATTTGGGTGCGGAGGATAACCGCTATGTTCGGGCAGTCACTCGGAAATCATTCTGCGCAGCCGTCAAGCGTGTCAAAGAACCGGGCATTAAGTTTGATACGATGGCTGTGTTAAATGGTCCCCAGGGCATTGGCAAGTCTACCTTCATTGCCAAAATCGGTATGGACTGGTATTCCGACAGTCTGAACCTCTCTGACATGAACGATAAGACCGCTGCGGAAAAGCTGCAGGGATATTGGGTATTGGAAATCGGAGAATTGGCGGGAATGAAAAAAGCGGATGTGGACAAGGTGAAAGCCTTTGTATCCCGTCAGGACGATAAGTACCGTGCTTCTTTTGGCAGACGTGTAACACCGCATCCGAGGCAGTGCATCTTCTTTGGAACGACTAATTCTGAGAACGGATATCTCCGTGATATTACAGGCAACCGCCGCTTTTGGAATGTGAAAACTCCCGGTACAGGCAAAAAGAAGCCGTGGGAGCTTACGCAGGAAGATGTCGACCAGATGTGGGCAGAGGCACTTTGGTATGTTGGGCAGGGTGAGGAACTTTACCTTGATGCTGAATTGGAAGCAATGGCAAGCAGTGAGCAAAAAGCAGCGATGGAGCAGGATGACCGTGAAGGTATTGTGCGGGAGTATCTAAATATTCTTTTGCCTGAAAGCTGGGAGAATATGGACATATACAAACGTCAGGAATTCATCCGTGACCGTGACAATCCGACACTGCCCAAAGGCGTGGTACGTAGGGATACCGTTTGTAATATTGAGATTTGGTGTGAATGTTTCGGCAAGCATAAGGAAGATATCAAGCCTTCCGATTCTTATGCAATTGCGTCCATCATGGCACGTATTGAAGATTGGGAGAAATCTGGAAAGTTTAAGAGCCACCCATTGTATGGCAGGCAGAGAATTTACAGCCGAAAGTAAGCAAACCGATGCACAAGTGGAGTGAACAGCTTGTTCAAGTGGTTGTTCACCCCGACTTGTTCACCTTTAAGTTCCCGGTTTTAGGGGACTTTTTGGCACAAGGTGCAACAACACAACTTAATAATGCTTATAGTACAAAAATATAAAAATTAAAGAAAAAGAGCGTGTACGAGGGCGCATATACGCACATATTCGCGCGTAAGAGAAATTTGTGGTGGTTGTGCGTTATCTTGTTCACAGTCAGGAGGTTAGTGATGGAAGTTTACAGCGAAAGCTATAAAGCCAAATGTATCAAGAAATTAAAAGAATGGGGCGCACCACTGGATGGCTGGGAGTGCTTAACTACTTATGACGTGGCAGAAGATGCGGACTATGATGATGCCGTTCTGACCGAGTGCGAATTGTGTGGGTGCAAGCGAGTACGGTATGTCCACATAATGCGTAACCCCAGATATTTTGAGGATATTGAAGTAGGATGCATTTGTGCCGGAATTATGGAGGGTAATATTCTGGCAGCCAAAGAGCGTGAACGTCAGCTGAAAAACCGAGCCAAGCGCAAACTGAATTTTCCTAATCGCAAATGGAAACAGACAAGGACTGGTGTGTGTTTCATCAGATATCGTGGTAAGAATGTATTCATTAATCGGCATGATAACGGATACTACAGCTGTAACTGTAATGGCGAAACGGAATGGCAGTATAAACGCAGACCGATCAAGGATTTCTTATCCGCCTGTTATGCGGCTTTTGATTTGGCAGACCCACAGGAAAGCGAGAAACGCCATGCGTGAAAAAATCATAGAACAGAAGCTTGTAACAGCGGTAAAAAAGCACGGCGGCATTTGCCCGAAGTTCGTGTCTCCGGGATTTGACGGAATGCCAGACCGCATTGTCCTTCTTCCCTATGGCAGATTTGCCTTTGTGGAAGTAAAAGCACCGGGAGAAAAGCCGAGGCCACTGCAGCTTGCAAGGCACAGGCTGCTTCGAGGGTTAGGCTTTAAGGTGTATGTCCTGGACGATGAAGAACAGATTGGAGGGATAATCGATGCAGTACAATCCACATAGCTATCAGAAGTTTGCGGCGGAGTACATTGAAACACATCCGGTGGCAGCAGTGCTGCTGGATATGGGACTTGGCAAGACGAGTATTACGCTGACGGCTCTTGCCAATTTGCTGTTTGACAGCTTTGACATTCACAAGGTGCTGGTTATCGCACCGCTTCGAGTGGCTTCCGTGACATGGAGTGCGGAAATCGAAAAATGGGAACATCTTCATATCCTTCAGTATTCCGTGGCAGTGGGTACAGAGTCAGAACGGCTTGCGGCATTAAAAGCCGCTGCGGATATTTATATCATCAACCGTGAAAATGTGCAGTGGCTGATTGAAAAGAGTGGAATGTCCTTTGACTACGATATGCTGGTGGTGGATGAGTTATCGTCCTTCAAAAACCACCAGGCGAAACGATTCAAGGCACTGATGAAAGCAAGACCAAAGGTAAAACGGGTGGTGGGTCTGACAGGTACTCCTTCCAGCAATGGTTTGATGGATCTGTTTGCAGAATTTAAGCTGCTGGATATGGGTGCAAGGCTTGGCAGATTCATTGGGCAGTATCGTACCGCTTATTTTAAGCCGGACAAGATGAACGGCATGGTGGTGTATTCCTACAAACCTCTCCCCGGTGCGGAAGAGCAGATATACGAGAAAATATCCGACATTACCATTTCCATGAAAGCCTCCGACCATCTGAAGATGCCGGAACTCATCAGTACCCAGTATGAAGTGCAGCTGTCCGATGCGGAAAAGAAAAAGTATGAGGAACTGAAAAAAGACCTGGTCTTGCAGCTGCCGGAGGGAGAAATCACAGCCGCCAATGCAGCATCCCTTACCGGAAAGCTGTCGCAGATGGCAAACGGTGCGGTATATGCAGACAACGAGAGCGTTCTGGAAATACACCAACGAAAGCTGGATGCCCTGGAGGATATTATCGAATCGGCAAACGGCAAGCCTGTCCTTGTGGCATATTGGTTCCGTCACGATTTGGAGCGTATCAAGAAACGCTTTTCCGTGAGGGAGATCAAGACAAGCCGTGATATTGAAGATTGGAATAACGGCAGTATTCCGGTCGCTGTTATCCATCCGGCATCGGCAGGTCATGGACTGAACCTGCAAAGCGGCGGTTCGGCGTTGGTGTGGTTTGGCATCACCTGGTCTTTGGAATTATACCAGCAGACCAATGCCAGACTGTGGCGGCAGGGACAAACGGCAGAAACGGTGGTCATTACCCATATCATCACAAAAGGCACCATCGATGAGCGCATCATAAAGGCATTGAAAACGAAGGACACTTCGCAGGCCGCCTTAATCGATGCCGTGAAAGCAAATCTATGAAAATCAGAGTCAATCACAAGCCAATCCGAGGGAACGAAAAATTCTTTTATCGGAGGTGCAGCATATGAGCATTATTTGGCAGTATTTAGACAAAAGGGGTGCAACCATCAAAGCCCTGAAGGATTACAGCAGTATGGAGTATATCATCAAAAACAACCGTGAGGAGATTGCGGATGTGCATGACCGCATGAGTGGCATCCGCAGCCCAGGCTTTGACGGAATGCCCCATGCACACAATCCCCATGCCACAGAAGACCGCATCATCAAGGGCATCACGGAGATCGATGTGCTGAAGGAGCGTTATCGGCAGGCGGCAGAATACATGGCGTGGTTCAAGCCTGCGTGGGATGAACTGACGGAGGACGAGCAGTATGTTCTGGAAACCTTCTACCAGGACAGCGAGAGCCAGACCGGAGCCGTGTATGATATCTGCGATTACTTCCACATCGAGAGGTCGAGTGCATACAACAAAAAGAACCGTGCCCTGGATCATCTGACCACCCTGCTGTATGGGAAGGTGTGAGTAATACCGTGGACGCATTCCCCGGCGGAACCTGTTATACTGATAGCATGAAGAACTGAATAATGACACGGCAAGCCGTGGCGAGAACCTCAGAGGATGATTCCTTTGGGGTTTTTGTTTTGTCGGAAAGGAGGTGCTTGAAATGCCAAGGAGACCAAAGCGGCCGTGTTCCTTCCCCGGCTGTCCCAACCTTACGGACGGCAGGTTCTGCGAGGAACACCAGAAACAGGAGAACAAGCGGTACGAGAAGTTTGACCGTGACCCTGCCGTGAAGAAACGGTACGGCAGAGCATGGAAGAGAATCCGTGACAGCTACGCTGCCTCCCACCCACTGTGTGAGGAGTGCTTGAAGCGCGGCGTCTATACAAAGACCGAGGAGATACACCATCGTCTGCCGCTGAGTCAGGGCGGTACGCATGACCGTGACAATCTGATGGCCTTGTGCAAGTCCTGCCATGCGAGGATTCATGCGGAGCGCGGGGACAGATGGCACAATCGCTGACCCGGAGGGGCGGTCGAAATCTTAAAAATGCAAACCGCCGGGGAACGGCGCGAGGGAACGATGCGTAAAAAGGGCGAAATCTAAAGGGTAATAAAGGAGAGTGATATTTATGCCAACAAAATCCAACAATACCGGCGGCAGGGGTGGTGCAAGACCCGGCGCCGGACGAAAGAAAAAACCGACTGCGGAAAAGGCCGCTAACGGAAATCCGGGAGGAAGAAAGCTGGAAGTGCTTGACATCCCGGAGATGGAAGGTGTGGAAATGCCAAAGCCACATGATTTCCTTTCAGCTGAACAGCGTGACGGCAGTGTACTGCAAGCCGCTGAAATTTATGAAGAAACCTGGGCATGGCTCAAAAAAATCGGATGCAGTTCTAAGGTGTCCCCGCAATTGTTAGAACGTTACGCAATGGCCTCCGCCAGATGGATTCAGTGCGAGGAGATGACAAACAGACTGGGATTTTTGTCGAAACACCCAACGACACAAAAACCAATCCCATCTCCATTCATTAACATCGGTATCAATTATATGAATCAGGCAGTTCGACTGTGGAATGAAATATTTCAGATTATAAAGGAAAACTGCAGCACGGAATATGATTATACCAATGCTGATCCACAGAATGATTTGATGGAACGCCTGCTCCGTGCCAGGGAGCAAAAATAAATGGAGACATGGAGAGATATCAAAGGGTATGAGGGGCATTATCAAGTTTCCAATTGTGGAAATGTAAGAAGCATAAAAAGGATTCCTGTTTTATTAAAAGGTGATTTTCAGAGCAATGGATACAAAAGAGTTTACCTATGGAAGGATGGTGCCAAGAAAAATGTGCTCGTCCATAGACTGGTGGCTCTTTCTTTTTTGCCCAATCCAATGGAGTATACCGATGTGAATCATATTGATGAGGATAAAGCTAATAATCATGTTGAAAATTTGCAATGGTGTTCTCATGCATACAACATGAATTATGGACAAATAAAAGAGAAAATCAGTGTGGCCAATAAAGGAAGAATTCTTTCTGCAAAACGAAAAAAACAAATAGGTTTAGATACATCTAAACGAAGATGGATTAATGACGGGCAAACTGAAAAGTTTGTCTTTTTCTATGAAATTGATTCCTATTTGTGCAAAGGATGGAATCAAGGAAGAAAGGAAAGGTGTTAGATATGATTGAAAAAGTAAACCCTTCGCACGTTGATAAGGTGGCTGACCGAATCGCAGGAGCCATTGTTGATTTGGCTTATGCGGAAGATGGAAATCCGAAAATTGCGGTGGAGGTGCTGATTGGGCATGGTGTGTGCCATGTGATCTGTGAGACCTCCGTGCGACTTAGCTTTGCAAAGATTTATGACATCATCCGCAGGATTGCCGGGGATGTGCAGCCGGATATTATCATCGTTCCCCAGGACGGACAGCTGGCAAATAATCAGGCAGACGGTATCCGCTGTGGTGACAATGGCATCTTCAAGGGAATGCCTCTGACAGCGGAACAAAAGGAACTGTCACAGATTGCCCATGACATTTTTGAAAAGTACACATCCGATGGAAAGTACATTCTGGACGGGTGCAGGCTGATTCTTTGTCAGAGCAATGCACCAAGTGAGGAACTGAGAAACACATATCCGGGAGCCGAGGTCAATCCCCTGGGTGACTGGACAGGCGGCACGGATGTGGATACGGGTGCTACGAACAGAAAGCTGGGCAGTGATATGGCAGATTCCGTCACCGGCGGTGGTCTGCACGGCAAGGATCTGTCCAAGGCAGATGTGTCAGTGAATATCTACGCATTTTTGAAAGCACAGGAAACCGGACAGCCTGTGGAACTGGTCTGTGCTATCGGAGATGATGCGGTGGACGGTATTCCTTATTCTGAAATCGTATCCCTTGCGGGAGATTACATTCGCTCCATCGGCGGCTTTGAGAAGTTTGCTGAGTGGGGTTTATTTTAACGGGAGGTGCAAAAAGATTATGGCAAAAACAACTACGGAGTTTCAGCTGGTATCCACAGAGAAGCTGATTCCATATATCAACAATGCCCGGACGCATTCGCCGGAGCAGATTACAAAGCTGCGCTCCTCTCTCAGAGAGTTTGGCTTTATCAATCCGGTCATTATCGACCGGGAATACAATGTCATCGCCGGCCACGGCAGAATCGAAGCGGCAAAGGCTGAGAACATCACGGAAGTACCTTGTGTATTTGTGGATCATCTGACCGATGCCCAGAAGAAAGCATACATCCTTGCGGACAACCGTATGGCAATGGATGCCGGGTGGGACGAAGAACTCCTGCGCGTGGAGATTGAAGCTCTGCAGGGTGCAAACTTTGATGTATCTCTCACAGGTTTTGACAACGATGAAATTGCTGACCTTTTTGCCGGAGAGGAAGATGGTGCGGCGAAGGACGATGATTACGATTTATCTGCTGCTTTGGAGAAGGCGGCTTTTGTGCAGCGGGGTGATATCTGGACGGTGGGCAGACATCGTTTGATGTGTGGGGATGCCACTTCTGCTGAAGATGTGGCTGCACTGATGGACGGAAAAAAGGCAAACCTCATCGTGACGGACCCTCCGTATGGAGTTTCCTTCAAATCTTCCGATGGACTGACCATTCAGAACGATTCCATCAAAGGGGACGATTTCTACACATTTCTGTATCAAGCGTTCACCTGCATGGCGGAGCATCTGGAAAGCGGCGGCGCTGCCTATGTGTTTCATGCGGATACGGAAGGGTTGAATTTTCGCAAGGCTTTTGTGGATGCCGGATTTCATCTGGCAGGGTGTTGCATCTGGGTGAAGAACTCCCTTGTTCTGGGCAGGAGTGATTATCAGTGGCAGCATGAGCCTGTGCTGTACGGCTATCTGAAAAACGGAAAGCACCACTGGTACTCTGACCGCAAGCAGACCACCATCTGGAATTATGACAAGCCAAAACGCAATAAAAACCATCCGACTTCCAAACCGCTCGACCTTTTGGGTTACCCCATCGGTAATTCCAGTCAGGAAAACGGCCTTGTCATTGATACATTTGGCGGCAGCGGTTCCACGCTGATGGCCTGTGAGCAGATGAACCGTATCTGCTGTACGATGGAGCTGGATGAAAAATATGCGTCTGTCATTCTCCGCAGATATGTGGAGGGCACCGGAAACGCAGACGGTGTGTATGTGATCCGTGACGGAGAGAAGATCCCATACTCGGCTTTGGTAAAGGAGGTCGAGACAGATGAACAATAAAACCAACATGACCCTCGGAAGCCTGTTTGATGGCTCCGGGGGTTTCCCTTTGGGCGGACTGATGAACGGTATTACTCCACTCTGGGCTTCAGAGGTAGAGCCGTTTCCTATTCGAGTGACCACCAAACGGCTGCCGGACATGATGCACCTGGGTGATGTATCGGCACAGAATGGTGCCAATCTTCCTCCTGTGGATATCATCACTTTCGGAAGTCCGTGCCAGGATATGTCTATTGCAGGAAAGCGGGCGGGACTGGATGGCTCCCGTTCCAATCTGTTTTATGAGGCCATCCGAATCGTGAAAGAAATGAGGTGTGCAACCAATGGAAAATATCCAAGATTTATCGTGTGGGAAAATGTCCCCGGAGCGTTCTCCTCGAACAAAGGCGAAGATTTCCGGGCCGTCCTTGAATCCATATGTGCAGTTAAAGGCGGTTCCGTTTCTGTTCCTGTCCCTCCAAAAGGAAAGTGGACAGGTGCAGGACATCTCGTGGGAGATGGATTCGATATTGCCTGGAGAACAGTCGATGCTCAGTATTGGGGAGTACCCCAGAGAAGAAGACGCATCTACCTTGTCGCAGATTTTGCAGGCGAATGTGCCGGAAAAATACTATTTGAGTCAGAAGGCCTGTCTGGGTATCCTCCGCAGAGCTTCTGCCCGTGGAAAGGAACTGCCGGAGATTTTGAAGGCTGCGCTGGAGAGACAGGCACACTCTGCCTGAATGACCAGGGCGGCAATCGAATGGATGTGACGGAAGACAAGACCTGCACTCTTCGTGCCGAAAGCCATCATCCGCCATTAGTGTTTGAAAACCACTCCCAGGACAGCAGATACACAGGCCCCCTGGATGTGGCACAGACCGTTCTTTCCACCTTTGGAACCGGCGGGAACAATCAGCCATTTGTGGTGGAAACTCCAAAAACGCTGAAAATCCGCTCCGGCTGCGAGGGCGGCGGCAAGGGTGCGCTGATACAGGATAATCTTTCGGCAACCCTCGCTACCAATAATGACCAGACCCTTTTTGTGCCGAAAGCCTATGGAGTGTGTGCAAAGAGCAGCCATTCCATGATGTCGGACAATCCCCACAGCGGATTCTATGAAGCGGACACTTCCCGATGCCTTGACCAGAACGGCGGCAATCCAAACTGCAACCAGGGCGGCATTGCTGTTGTAGCGGTACAGGGGTCGATGATTGGACGCAAGGATGAAAATGGTCCGCAGGGTGACGGCGTGAATGAGGATGTCAGCTTTACTCTTAATACGGTTGACCGCCATGCGGTAGCTTACGGCATCGATCGTGCAGCGTGTAACCAGGGAGAGAATGCAAAGTACGGATTTTCCGTAGATGAGGAAAGACAGCCTACGATGGTGGCAAAAGGTCCTGGAGCGGTGGCAGCACCAACCTGGTCTTCCAGCAAGGCATCGTTCTTTACCTCTGCAGAGGAAGAACTGGCAAATACGCTGGTGGCTACGGATTATAAAGACCCGCCTATCGTAAATGACGAGGACGATGTGAACTATATCGTTCGCCGTCTGACTCCGACTGAGTGTGCAAGGCTGCAGGGATTCCCGGATTGGTGGTGTTCTGACCTCGGCACGATTCTCCCCACGCAGGAAGAACTGGACTGGTGGGCGGAGGTGTTTGAAACGCACAGAAAAATCTGCGGAACTTCTGCGAAACCAAAAACACGAAAGCAGCTCTTTAAGTGGCTGCAGGACCCCTATTCGGATTCGGCGGCATATAAAATGTGGGGCAACGGTGTGGCCTTGCCAAATGTCTGCTTTGTGCTTTCCGGCATCGTGTACTATACACAAAACCCTCCCGTGTAATTCGACAGTATTCTACACCGAAATCGCTTGCTATTACTGGGTTTTAGAGCGAATATGTCACTACAAAAACAAAGGAGGGCAACACCATGAAAGTTATTTATAACCTTACCGACAGAAAGCCTTTTGTGAAGGCACTGGAGGAAATTACAGGAGCGAAAGCGGTTTATATGAGAACACCGACCTACGCTTACCAAATCGATTATTTTACCGTGACCCGTGAGGGCAACCTGACCTTTGATGACATGGCGGACAGCGAGGAAATCGAACGGGTGCTTGAGGAACTCGACCAGCGCGGTTTCCACTGCGAGAGCGCAGAGTATGATGAACCTCAGCCGGAAATCGACTGTGAGGAGCCTTTGGAAGACTGCCCACCTGCATACGGAACTCCCGAAACAAAGCCACAGGGCGCGGCTGTGGGGCTTACGGTGGCGGTTCCGCTTGACAAGGTAAAGGTCGGCAACCTCACCAGCCTTTTGGATGCCAAGGGCAGCCTGATTCAAAAAGCACTCGCCATTCCTGCTACGCCGATTGAAATCGGTGAGGAGCAGATTTCCTTCCCCTGGTTTTCTGAACTGCCGGATGCAGAGACCACCAAGGCATACACCCATTTCATTTCCGCACTTTGCGAGATGAGCGCCAATCAGAAACGGGTCACAGCCAAGGAGAAAGCGGTGAACAATGAGAAATACGCATTCCGTTGTTTCCTGCTCCGCCTGGGCTTCATCGGCAGCGAATACAAGACGGAACGGAAGATTCTCCTGCAGAACCTTTCCGGTTCATCTGCATTTAAGAGCGCAGAGAAAAAGGAGGCGGCAGACGATGAGATTTCCGAGTAAAGAGGTTGTGGACAGGGTACGCAGTCAGTACCCTGTCGGATGCAGAGTGGAGCTGGTGCGGATGGATGATGTGCAGGCTCCGCCGATTGGGACAAAGGGTACGGTGACGGGTGTGGATGATACGGCATCGGTTCTGGTGCATTGGGATAACGGCAGCCATCTGAATGTGGTTTACGGCGAGGATTCTGCGGTGAGAATCGAGGAATAAAAAGCTGTAAATACACCAGTTTTCCAACATCATCTTTGTGCAGTATATTCTCCGAAATTGACTTGATAATATGTGCTTTTAGAGCGAATATGTCACTACCGAAAGGGAAAACACACAAGCCAAAAACGGAGGAATTACCATGAACGAGAAAATCACAAGACAAATCGAAGAAATGAAAAAGCAGACCATCGGCGTTGAGGTCGAAATGAACAGCATCACAAGGGACAAGGCAGCGAGGATTGCAGCCACCTACTTCGGCACAGAAAGATACGAAAGCACGGCGGGAAGAAACGGCTACAGCACCTGGTCGGCTTGGGATGCACAGGGCAGAGAATGGAAATTTCAAAAGGACGTCAGCATTGCCGGATGCGACAGCGAAAAATGCGAGATGGTCACCCCAATCCTGACCTACAGCGATATGGACACCCTGCAGGAACTGCTCCGGCAGCTCCGCCACGCAGGAGCAAAGAGCGATGCTTCAAGGGGATGCGGAGTTCATATCCACATCGGAGCAAACGGACACACCCCACAGACCCTCAGAAACCTTGCGAACATCATGGCAAGCCACGAAAGCCTGATTGCAGAAGCCCTTAACCTTGACCGGGGACGCATGAACCGCTACTGCCGCACGGTTGACCCCAACTTCTTAAAAGCGGTCAACAGCAAAAAGCCAAAGACAATGGCACAGCTTGCAGACATTTGGTACACGAGCCAGAATGCCAACTACGGCAGAAGCCACCACTACAATGACAGCCGCTACCATATGCTGAACTACCACGCAACCTTCACAAAGGGAACGGTTGAATTCCGGCTCTTCCAGTTCGATGAGCCGACCGCAGACCGCAGGGGCGGACTTCACGCAGGACAGCTGAAAAGCTACATTCAGCTTTGCCTTGCACTCAGCCAGATGGCGAAAACGGTAAAGACCGCAAGCCCCAAGCCACAGCAGAACGAGAATCCCAAATACGCCATGCGGACTTGGCTCCTCCGGCTCGGATTCATCGGTGACGAATTCAAGACCGCAAGGGACATCCTGACCCGCCGCTTAAGCGGGGATGCATCCTTCAGAAACGGCAGAGCCGCTTGAAGGAACCGCAGGAGATAGCCTCCTGCCACCTTCCCACTGAGATGTGGGAGCGACCGCCTCGGCGGTCTTAAGGTGGTAGAAGGGTGTTCCCTTCGGAAAGGATGGATACGATTATGGAAAAAAGATACTACATTGCCTACGGCAGCAACCTAAATGTTCGGCAGATGAAAATGAGATGCCCTTCGGCACGAATCATCGGCACAGGAGAACTCAAAGACTACGAACTGCTTTACAAAGGGAGCAAGACTGGAGCCTACCTTACCATCGAAAAGAAAAAAGGTTTGGTTGTACCTGTGGCGGTTTGGGAAGTGACAGCGGAGGACGAAACGGCACTTGACCGTTATGAGGGTTTTCCGACTTTCTACTACAAAAAAGAAATGACGATTTCCGTTACTGGAATCAAGTCCGGGAAGGTCAGAAGACGGGATGCTTTTGTGTACATCATGCACGAGGAGAGACCGCTTGGAATGCCAAGTGGTTATTACATTCACACTTGCGGTCAGGGATACGACTACTTTGGATTTGATGAGAAGTATTTACAGAGAGCTTTAGAAATCAGTTGGAGGAACTGCCATGAAGATTGAAGCGTGTGAACGAATTAAAATATGTCCACGGTGTGGGAAAGCCTACCACGGCGCGCCTGCCCTTTCCAGAACGGACAACGAAACGCTCATCTGCCCGGACTGCGGCACAAGAGAAGCTCTTGACAGCATCGGTGTGGATGCAGCGGAGCAGGAGCAGATTTTGGAGACCATTCATCGCACCATGCGCTCATAAATACACCAGTTTCCACCGATGATATTTGTGTAGTTTATTATCGAAAAATAGCTTGATAATATGTGCTTTTAGAGCGAATATGTACCTACCGAAAGGGAAAACAACACAAACGGAGGAAACGAAAATGACCAAGAATAACACAATGACAAAGAAAGCCGAAGCCTACAGACTGCCGAATCCGACCACCCCAGAGGATTTGGAATGCAGATGGAGCAAGGTGCTGACCTTCGGAGAAAAGACCATCATGGCGGGCTACTACTACAACGGCATGAACAAACCCTGCTACTTTGGGGCGGTTTACGAATTCCTGACTGACGATACCACCTGCGAGGGAGCCATTGGACTTAAGGCGGTCAGCGAGGTTGAATTCGAGGATGACGGACACGCCATTGCCTGGGCGATGAACGCTTAAGTAAATCAACAATCAAAAGGTACGGTCCCGGAAGGGGCTGTTCCTCGTACACATAGATTGGCAGGTCGCAGAGATGCGGCTATTTTTATTGCCATTTTTAGGAGGTGACGATACTTGCGAAAATTAAAGAAATACAAACCGACCAAGTTTAAGCTGAAGGACAGCCACTATGATGCGGATGCGGCGGATTTTGCCGTGGCATTTATCGAGAGCCTTTGCCACACCAAAGGCACCTGGGCTGGAAAGCCATTTGAACTGATCGACTGGCAGGAGCAGATTATCCGCGATATATTCGGAACATTGAAACCGAATGGATATCGTCAGTTCAATACTGCCTATGTGGAAATTCCAAAGAAGATGGGCAAATCGGAACTGGCAGCAGCCGTGGCACTTCTTTTGTGCTGCGGAGATGGAGAGGAACGAGCCGAGGTGTATGGTTGTGCCGCTGACAGACAGCAGGCCACCATCGTGTTTGATGTGGCGGCGGATATGGTGCGGATGTGTCCGGCGCTTTCCAAGCGCGTGAAGATACTGACCTCGCAAAAGAGAATTATATACACCCCTACCAACAGCTTCTATCAGGTGCTGTCAGCAGAAGCCTACAGTAAGCACGGCTTTAATATTCACGGTGTGGTCTTTGATGAGCTGCATACCCAGCCGAACAGAAAGCTGTTTGATGTCATGACTAAAGGCAGCGGTGATGCCCGTATGCAGCCGCTGTATTTTCTGATTACCACGGCAGGGACGGACACCAACTCCATCTGCTATGAAACGCACCAGAAGGCAAAGGATATCCTGGAGGGCAGGAAGGTTGACCCCACCTTCTATCCGGTGATTTACGGCGCAGATGAAGCGGACGATTGGACAGACCCAAAGGTATGGAAGAAAGCAAATCCCTCCCTTGGGATTACAGTCGGGATTGACAAGGTCAAAGCGGCCTGTGAGTCCGCAAAGCAAAATCCGGGCGAAGAAAACTCGTTCCGCCAGCTCCGTCTGAACCAGTGGGTGAAACAGGCGGTTCGATGGATGCCGATGGACAGATGGGATGCCTGCTCCTTTAAGGTGGACGAAGAAGAACTGGAGGGACGTGTGTGTTACGGCGGTCTTGACCTTTCCAGCACCACGGACATTACAGCTTTTGTATTGGTGTTCCCACCCCAGGATGAAGATGATAAATTCGTAATCCTGCCGTATTTTTGGATACCGGAAGAAACACTGGAACTGCGTGTGCGCCGAGACCATGTTCCCTATGATATCTGGGAACGGCAGGGATATTTGCAGACCACGGAGGGAAATGTGGTGCATTACGGCTACATCGAAAAGTTCATTGAAAGCCTGGGCGAACGGTTCAACATCCGTGAAATTGCCTTTGACCGCTGGGGTGCTGTGCAGATGGTACAGAACCTTGAGGGCATGGGATTTACGGTAGTGCCTTTCGGACAGGGATTTAAGGATATGTCCCCGCCGACCAAGGAACTGATGAAGCTGACCCTGGAGCAGAAACTTGCCCACGGCGGGCATCCGGTTCTCCGGTGGATGATGGATAACATCTTCATTCGTACCGACCCGGCGGGCAACATCAAGGCGGACAAGGAGAAATCCACAGAGAAGATTGACGGTGCGGTTGCTACCATTATGGGACTCGACCGTGCCATCCGGTGCGGCAATGCGGTGACAGAAAGCGTCTACGACAGCAGGGGTATCCTGTGGCTGTGAGTAATATCATGGACGCATTTTGGTTTTACTCATGGTATGATGGTATCAGTGAAAACAGGGCAGGCAGACGGCATCTATTCGGAGGTGCTTTCTTTCTGCCTTTTTGTATGGAAGGACGGTGACTTTTATGGGATTTTTGAGTGGACTTTTCCGGTCAAGAGACCATCCTGTGGAAAACAGCACAAACGGCAGCGGATACCGATTCCTCTTTGGGAACAGTTCATCCGGCAGACGGGTAAATGAACGCTCGGCAATGCAGATGACGGCGGTGTATTCCTGTGTCCGTATTCTGTCTGAAGCGGTAGCGGGACTTCCACTGCATCTTTATCAGTATAAGGAATCCGGCGGCAAGGAAAAAGCAGTGGAGCATCCGCTGTATTTTCTCCTCCACGATGAGCCTAACCCGGAAATGACTTCTTTTGTGTTTCGGGAAACGCTTATGACGCATCTGCTTTTGTGGGGCAATGGTTACGCACAGATTATCCGAAACGGCAAGGGCGAGGTCATTGCCCTGTATCCGCTGATGCCTGACCGCATGACGGTGGACAGGGATGAGAAAGGCCGGCTTTATTATGAATACCAAATGACGGAAAGCGATGCCAAGACCATGAAAAGCGGCACGGTAAGGCTTAGTCCCTGCGATGTGCTGCATATTCCGGGACTTGGTTTTGACGGTCTGGTGGGATACAGTCCGATTGCAATGGCGAAAAACGCCATCGGTCTTGCGATTTCGGCAGAGGAATACGGCAGTAAGTTCTTTGCAAACGGAGCAACACCGGGCGGACTTTTAGAGTATCCCGGCACTGTCAAAAATCCGGATGCGGTAAGGGAATCCTGGGAGAAAGGCTTTTCACAGCACAATTCCCATAAGATTGCGGTCTTGGAGGAAGGCATGAAGTACACGCCAATCTCCATCTCGCCCAATGAAGCACAGTTTTTGGAGACCAGAAAATTTCAGATCGATGAGATTGCGAGGATTTTTCGTGTGCCGCCACACATGGTGGGTGACTTGGAAAAATCCTCTTTCAGCAATATCGAGCAGCAGTCTTTGGAATTTGTGAAATACACACTGGAACCCTGGCTGATGCGCTGGGAGCAGGCAATGTCCAGAGCATTGTTCTCCCAGGAAGAAAAGTCCGCATATTTCATCAAGTTCAATGTGGACGGCCTTCTCCGAGGGGATTACGCAAGCCGTATGAACGGTTATGCTGTGGGAATTCAAAATGGGTTTATGTCCCCTAATGATGTGCGCAGTCTTGAAAACATGGATTTGATTCCTGATGAATTAGGTGGAAACCGATATTTGTGTAACGGCAACATGATCGACATTGCGAGTGCAGGAAAGCAGGTGCATAAAGATGCGAATTGATATGACGGGAAGAAAATATGGTAAATTGACAGTGCTTCGAAAATCAGGAGTATATAATGGACATGATACCACATGGCAGTGTTTGTGTGAATGTGGAAAAGAGGTTAGTGTTCGAGGTAGTTATCTGAGAAACGGTCATACCAAATCTTGTGGAAATTGTAACCAGTATGTAGCGGAGCATGATTATATGCGTTGTTTTGTATCCAGTGGTAGATCATTTATCTTTGATGCAACTGACTATCATGACATTAGAAATTATAAGTGGTCGGTATCAAAGGATGGATATGTACTCGGATTAGGGAAAAATGGACAGAAAGTAAAATTGCATCGACTTCTTTTAGGAAATCCTCCAAATGTGGTCGATCATATAAACGGAAATCCAAGTGACTGCAGACGGTGTAATTTACGAACTGCAAGTCAGCATCAAAACACACAAAATGCTAAAATACCTAAATCCAGCACAACAGGATATAAAGGAGTTTGCTACGATAAAAGAAAAGGAAAATATATGGCACATATTCATCCGAACGGAAAAATGAAATTTCTTGGATATTATGATAATCCCAAAGAAGCTGCACTTGCTTATGACAAGGCGGCTTCTTTCTATTTTGGCGAATTTGCAAGATTGAATGGACAGGAGGTGAAGAAAGATGTCAAGACAAAAGTTTTGGAACTGGCGGGTTAGAAATATATCCAATGAGTCGGGAGAAGAAATGAATGAAAGAGTGTTGTTCCTTAATGGGACAATAGCAGAATCCTCGTGGTTTGACGATGATGTCACTCCTCAGCTGTTCAAGGAAGAACTGAACTCCGGCAGCGGTGACATCACGGTATGGATTAACTCACCCGGCGGTGACTGTGTGGGGCTGCCCAGATTTACAATATGCTCATGGACTACAAGGGCAATGTCACGGTAAAGATTGACGGTATTGCCGCAAGTGCGGCATCAGTCATTGCGATGGCAGGCACAAAGGTACTGGTGTCTCCCGTGTCCATGCTGATGATCCACAACCCGGCAACCATCGCCTTTGGAGATACAGCTGAGATGGAGAAAGCCATTTCCATGCTGTCCGAGGTGAAGGAGTCCATCATCAATGCCTATGAGATCAAGACCGGGATGAGCCGTGCGAAGCTGTCCCATCTCATGGATGCAGAGACCTGGATGGATGCCCATTCCGCTGTGGAGATGGGATTTGCCGATGAGATTATGACCAGGCAGACAGATACCGAGGATATGGAAGTGCCGCAGGTAAGCATGGTGTTTTCCCGTGCGGCGGTCACCAATTCCCTCATGGACAAGCTGGCTGCCAAATGCAGAATACAGCCAAAGGCTGAGAAACCAAAACTGAATGCCGATTCCGCATTGGAACGGCTCGAACTTATTAAAAATTGGAGGTAAACGATTATGACGATTCAGGAATTGAGAGAAGCAAGAAGCAAGGCATGGGATGGCGCTAAGGCTTTTGTGGAAAGCAAGCGTGACAAGGACGGTCTTCTGTCTGCGGAAGATGCAGCTGCCTATGCGGAAATGGAGCAGAAAATCAAAGATTACGGCGCTGAGATCGAGCGCCAGGAGCAGATGGAGGCTATGGAGATGGAACTGAAGAAACCTGTGAATACTCCGCTTACTTCCCGTCCTTCCGGTACGGTGAAGAATACGGAGATTAAGACCGGCCGTGCATCGGACGAGTATAAGACTGCTATGCTGGATGCAATCCGCAGCGGCTTTAAGCGTGTGTCCAATGTGCTGCAGGAGGGCGTGGATGCTGACGGCGGTTATCTTGTGCCGGAGGAATATGACCGCCGACTGATCGATGTGCTGGATGAGGAGAATATCATGCGTGGCCTTGCCACCAAGATTACCACCTCCGGGGAGCATAAAATCAATATTGCGGCAACGAAGCCTGCGGCATCCTGGATTGAGGAAGGCGGCGCACTGACCTTTGGCGATGCCACCTTTGACCAGATTCTTATGGATGCCCACAAGCTTCATGTGGCAATCAAGGTGACCGAGGAGCTGCTTTACGATAATGCATTCGGTCTGGAGAATTATATCATCACCCAGTTCGGCAAGGCACTGGCAAATGCCGAGGAGGATGCCTTCCTCAATGGTGACGGCACCGGAAAGCCTGTCGGCATCTTTGCGGAAACTGGCGGCGGTCAGACCGCAGGTACTTTGACGGCGGCAATCAAGTCCGATGATGTTCTGGATCTGGTGTATGCCCTTAAGCGTCCGTACCGCAAGAGCGCGTCTTTCATTATGAATGACAAGACTCTTCTTGCGCTCCGCAAGCTGAAGGACAACAACGGCCAGTACCTCTGGCAGCCGTCCTATCAGGCAAATGAACCTGACCGTGTGCTTGGGTATGCCGTGCATACTTCCGCTTTTGCACCGGAGAATGCCATCGCCTTTGGTGACTACAAGTATTACAACATCGGTGACCGCGGCAGCCGTTCCTTTAAGCAGCTGAATGAACTGTTTGCAGGCAACGGTATGATCGGTTATGTGGCAAAAGAGCGTGTGGACGGCAAGCTGATCCTGCCGGAAGCCGTGCAGATTTTGAAGCTGAAGTCTGAGTAAGGATAAGGCCGTGTCATTCCCTCACGGGATGGCACGGCACATTTTGGGAGCGAGGTGGTGATAGATATGCTTGTATCTTTGGAAGAAATGAAACAGTACCTCCGTGTGGACGATGAGGACGATGATTCCCTCATTACCTATCTGATGGGAAGTGCGGAAAAAATCTGTATGGATATCATGCGTACCGATGATGCGGATGCGTTTGCATCCGAGCCAAATGCGAAAGCGGCGGTCATGTATACCACGGCCTATCTGTATGAACATCGTGAAGATGCTGACCATCATGCCCTGATGATCACCCTTCGCTCCCTGCTCTTTGGCAGTAGACGGGAGGGGTTCTGATGGAGATTTCTTTGCTGAATGTACGCATTACCATTCAGAAGCAGGAAACGGTGGTGGACGAGATTGGAAACCACACAAATGCCTGGACGGATTACTTCTCCTGCTATGCCACTGTCAGCGGTGAGGGTGGAAAAGAAGCTACGGCAGCAGGTACTACGGTGGATGAGTCTGATATCAGTTTTACAGTCAGATATTGTCGAACTGTGTCGAAAATCAATAACACAGAGTTCCGAGTGCTGTTTGACGGAGAGATTTATAACATCCTCGCCATCGACCACATGAATTACAAGAAAAAGTGCCTGAAATTCAAGTGCCAGAAAGTGAGGCGGTGATATGGCAAGCGACAGAGTGACCATTGACAACATGGCGGCTGCCATCATGGAAGGCCTGCAGGAATATGCAGACCTTGCCACCGATGATATGAAAAAGGCTGTAACAAAAGCCGGAACAACTGTCCGCAAGGAAATACAGGCAAATGCTCCATCCGACACGGGTGCCTATGCGAAAAGCTGGACAGTGAAGAAAACCAGGGAAACCTCAAATTCTCTTGAGGTGACTGTTCATTCTAAAAACCGTTATCAGCTGGCACACCTTTTGGAACATGGCCATGCCAAGCGTGGCGGTGGCAGAGTGGCAGGTAAGGCACACATTGCTCCTGCGGAGGAAAAGGCAGTTACGGTTTTGGAGCAGGAGATCGAGAAAGCACTGAGAGGATGATGGGATGGAAGAACTGCTTGCAATCTTAAAGGAGTGCGGTATCCCTTTTGCCTATGATCATTTCGCAGAGGGAGAATCGCCTGACCCGCCGTTTATCTGCTACCTGCTCCCCGGCAGCGATAACTTCGCTGCGGACGGGAAAGTGTATTACAAGATAAATGAGGTGCGGATAGAACTGTACACCGATAAAAAAGACCTGGCGGTGGAACAGCAGTTGGAGGAAGTGCTGGACGCACACTCCATTTTTTATGACAGGTCTGAAACGTGGATCGACAGCGAAAAGCTGTATGAGGTCCTTTATCAATTTGAACAGGAGGGTATCAACAATGCCTAAGAAAAATAAGGTGAAATTTAATATCTGCAACGTGCATTATGCGTTGCTTTCCATCGATGATGATGGGAATGTATCCTTCGGTACTCCGGTGGCGATGCCCGGTGCGGTATCTTTGTCCCTGGACCCGAACGGTGAGCCGTCCATCTTTTATGCGGATGGCTATGCCTATTACACCATTTCCAACAACATGGGCTATGAGGGCGATCTGGAACTGGCAATGGTGCCGGAGAGTTTCCGTACCGATATTCTGAAGGAATCCTTGGACAGCAATAATGTCCTGGTGGAGGATGCCAACGTGGAGACGGAGCGCTTCGCCCTGCTCTTTGAGTTTGACGGCGATGTGAAGAAAATTCGCCATGTCCTTTACAACTGCTCGGCAGCACGTCCGACCATCGAGTCCAGCACCAATGAGGATGAGATCGAGGTGCAGACGGAAACGCTGTCTGTGACGGCATCTCCTTTGGAGGGCGGCTATGTGAAGGCTCGGACTTCCGACACCACTACGGAAGACGCCTACAACAACTGGTACAAGCAGGTTTATCTTCCGGCGGCTGCGAACGGCACTACGGACACGCCTGCCACAGCCAGTGCTGCATCAGCTGATGTGCCTGCCGCAGCCAGCGAAACGGCATCGACTAAATCAGCAAGTACCAAGAGCAAGGCATAAGGAGGAATGAACTATGAGCATGAAACAGAATATTGAGATTGACGGCAAGCAGGTGGTTTTTAAGGCATCTGCTGCCATTCCCCGTATCTATCGGATGAAGTTTCATCGTGATATTTATAAAGACCTGCGTGTCCTGGAAAAGAGCATCGGTGATGGGGATGAAGGTAGTTCCAATCTGGACGTCTTTTCTCTTGAGATGTTTGAAAATATCGCCTATGTGATGGCGAAACACGCCGACCCCAATATCCCGGACACACCGGAGGAATGGCTGGATGAGTTCAACACTTTCTCTATCTATCAGGTGCTGCCGAAGCTGATTGAACTGTGGGGGCTGAATACACAGACGGATGTGCAGTCTAAAAAAAACTTCGCCCAACAGACCGTGAAATGACAACGCCGCTGTTCCTGCTCCGGTGTGTGCAGCTTGGCCTTTCCATCCGGGATTTGGATTTGCTGACGATAGGAATGGTCAATGATATGTTCGCTGAGAGCCGGAATGATGAATACAAAGGCTATAAGGAAATTGCCCAGCAAAGTGATTTTGATGTCTTTTAGAGGTAAAAACAGCACAAATTATCCGGAAAAGACTGGCAGTTATTTCACTTGCTATGGTGGAAAACGTATTGTAATATGCTCACCACAAAGGAGGTGAGCAACATGGCAGTGCGGGATATTGTGGAAGACTGTCTGGATGAGATCGTTGAAAGCCATCTGGCTGTGCTTCGTGCGAATGACGAGGAATACCGGGAAGTTAATAAGGAACTGGTCAAACGCAGCGAGGAAGTCAAAGTGCAGATGGATAAACTGAGCGATGATCAGCAGAAGGTATTTAAGGAATACAGTGACACTCGGAATCAGCAGGAGGCGATGAACAACAGCTTTTTGTACCGGATGGGACTATTGGATGCAGTGCATCTGCTTAAAGTCATGCGTGTTCTGTAACAGAACCAATTATAGTTGAAGCTTGGCATTCGTCAGAAATGATGGGTGCCTTTGTTATGCCCGGAGCAATCCGGGCTGTTTTTCTGCCTGAAAATACGAAGGGAGGTGTGTATCATGGCAAACCGTATTAAGGGAATTACAGTGGAAATTGGCGGTGATACCACCAAACTACAGACTGCCTTAAAAGGGGTCAATTCCAATATCAAAGATACCCAGAGCCAGTTGAAGGATGTGGAGAAACTCCTGAAGCTGGACCCCGGCAACACAGAGCTGCTTGCGCAGAAACACAAGCTGCTGGGGCAGGCCGTTGGCGAAACGAAGGAAAAGCTGGAGACACTAAAAACTGCCGCAGAACAGGCAAACACAGCACTTGCCAATGGCGATATTTCTCAGGAGCAGTATGATGCCCTACAGCGTGAGATCATCGAGACAGAACAGAGTCTGAAAGATCTGGAAACACAGGCCAATCAGTCGGCAACAGCAGTACAGAAGATTGCCACGGCTGGGGAAAAACTGAAAACTGCCGGAGATAATATCTCCTCTGCCGGGGAGAAACTGCTCCCGGTGACAGGAGCCGTTGCGGGACTTGGTACAGCGGCTGTGACTACGGCGGCAAACTTCGAGTCCTCCATGTCCCAGGTGCAGGCTACGATGGGCATCACCAAAGACTCTATGTCTGAGGTAGATGGGCAGACCGTCAATACAATGGACACCCTGGGTGATTTGGCAAAGAAGATGGGTTCCGAGACGGCCTTCTCCGCAAGCGAGTGTGCTGAGGCATTAAACTACCTGGCATTGGCGGGTTATGATACGCAGGAGATGTGCGATACCCTGCCAACCGTTCTGAACCTTGCAGCGGCGGGCGGCATTGACCTTGCGTCCGCTTCTGACATGGTGACGGATGCCATGTCGGCTCTTGGCATGGGTGTGGATGAAGCCGGAAAAATGGTAGACCAGATGGCAAAGACATCGTCTACCACCAATACCTCTGTGGCACAGCTTGGTGAAGGTATTCTGACCATTGGTGCAACAGCCAAGTCTGTGAAGGGAGGCACGGCTGAACTGAATACGGCTCTTGGTATCCTTGCCAACAACGGTATCAAGGGCGCGGAAGGCGGTACGCATCTCCGAAATATTATCCTTTCCCTGCAGAACCCTACTGACAAAGCCGCCGCTGCAATGGAGCAGTTGGGTGTGGATGTATACGATTCTCAGGGTAATATGAGGAGCATGAATGACATTCTGGGTGATTTGAATACCAGCATGGACGGCATGACCTCTGCGGAAAAGAGCAATATTATCAGCAACATTTTCAACAAGACCGACCTGTCCTCAGTCAATGCCCTGCTCGCCAATACAGGCGATACCTGGGATGATTTGCAGCAGTCTATCGCCAACAGCGGCGGCGCGGCACAGCAGATGGCGGACACACAGCTTGATAACCTGCAGGGGCAGTTGACGATTTTGAAGTCCGCCCTTGAGGGGCTTGCCATTTCCTTTGGCGAGCTGCTGATGCCTGCCATCAAATCCATTGTATCCGGTGTGCAGGGTTTTATTGATAAGCTGAACAGCCTGGATGAAGGGACAAAGAAAGTAATTGTAACGGTGGCATTGATTGCTGCCGCCCTTGGGCCGGTGCTGATTGTGATTGGCAAGGTGGTCTCCGCAGTGGGTTCTATTATGACCTTCGTCCCCAAGCTGGTGAGCGGGTTTAAGATGGTCAAAACAGCTTTTACAGCATTAAGCGGTGTGCTTGCAGCTAATCCGATTATTCTGATTGTGGCGGCAGTCGCAGCAGCTGTAGCAGCCATTGTCCTGCTGTATAACAAATGTGAGTGGTTCCGGGATGCCGTGAATGCTGTTTGGCAGGCGGTTTCCGATTTCTTTATGACGATCTGGAATGGCATTGTGAATTTCTTTACCCAGACGATTCCGAACGCTTGGAATTCCGTGGTCGCATTTTTTCAGGGCATTCCTGAATGGTGGTCAGGCCTGTGGCAGTCCATCAGCGATTTCTTCGGCACGATTTGGACGAACATGATGAACAATCCGGTCTTGTCCGCTATCACGACCACCATTCAAAGCCTGTGGCAGAATCTTGTCACCACCCTGCAGGGCATCTGGACGGGACTGACCACGATTGCATCCGGTGCGTGGGAACTGCTGAAAAATACGATCCTTGCACCTGTGCTTTTGCTGATCGACTTGGTGACCGGGAATTTTACAAAGCTGAAGGAAGATGCGACCGCCATATGGACGAATATCCAGACTGCGGCATCTACCATTTGGTCAGGAATCAAGCAGGTGGTCGGCTCGTTTGTGCAGGGGCTGGTTACTCATGTATCCACGCTGATTTCCGGTCTGGCAAGTACGCTGTCTGCCCTGTGGACATCCATTAAGAATACGGCATCCACGCTTTGGACAAATTTGAAAACCACAGTTTCCACGATAGCAATGAATATCAAGACCGGAGCAGTGACAGCATTTCAAAATCTGGTATCTGGCATCCGGTCTGCCTTAAGCGGACTTGGCTCTGTGGTATCAAACGGATTTCAGTCAGCGATTTCCTTTATCACCTCGCTGCCCTCCAGGGCATTGCAGTGGGGGCGCGATTTCATCAATGGGATTGCAAACGGAATCCGCAATGCCATCAGTAACGTGACGAACGCGGTATCCAGTGTGGCAAACACCATCCGTTCTTTCCTGCACTTCTCTGTGCCGGATGAAGGACCGCTGACGGATTATGAATCCTGGATGCCGGACTTCCTCGGAGGGCTGGCAAAGGGCATTGAAAAGAGCCGCAGTATGGTAAGCAAGGCGATGGACGATGTGGCATCGGATATGGTGCTGAACTCCAAAACCGGCTCTTTGGACTATACAGTGAACGGAAACACAGCCGCCGGGAATGAAGTGGCGGCGGTCAATCTGACGCAGCCTGTCACGATTGACGGAAATGTAATTGCAACGATTGTATCGGAGATCCAGTGGTCGCAGGGCAAGGTGACCATGCGAAATCTTGGAAAAGCATAAAGGAGGGATGGCAGATGCTGCCTGAAAATTATAAACTGCTGGAATATGTCCAGAACGGCTCTGCCGGTTCCTATTTTGATACCGGATTCAAGCCGGGGTATGGCACGAAAATTGAATTTGATGGGTATGTGGTTTCTGGTGATACGGCACTTTACGGCTGTCGTACCGCCAATAATGTCAAGCAGTATGCTCTTCAGTTAATTGCTTCTGGCCTGTATCGCGGCGGATATGCCACCATGCAGAAGATATTTGACAGTGCCTATACAGCCGGAAAACGATATCTGTTTACGCAGGAGAACTGGCAGTATTATATCGATGGGAACTGGGTGGGTGAATCAGACGATACCAGTACAGGCCTTGCCTGTGAATACCCCTTATATGTCCTCGGCACTGTTAATACAAAAGGCACGGCGGGAAACTTTGGTATTGTACGGCTCTACGATATGCGGATTTACCAGAAGGGTGTTCTGGTGCATGAATATGTGGGCTGTACGGATGAAAGTGGAGTTGTGGGACTGTATGACCTGGTGGAGAACGTCTTCCTTTCTCCAGCTGGGACGGCGGATATTATCGCCGGACGTGTTGTAACTGCACTTACCGTAACACCTCCCACAAAACTGAAATACGCTGTGGGAGAAACACTTGATTTGTCTGGCATGACGGCTGTGGTAACCTACGAGGATGAAGTGCATGAGGATGTGACGGGTGCGTGTGAAGTGTCCGGCTATTCCTCCGATACGATGGGGATACAGACAATTACCGTCAGCTATCATGGTGTGAGCAGCACGTTTGCTGTAGAAGTAGTTGGTTTGCAGTCTCTGGACATTACACCGCCGACAAAGGTTTCTTACCATATCGGGGACAGCCTGGATACGGCTGGATTGACGGCCGATGCGGTTTATTCAGACGGAACCAGAGTGGATGTGACTGCCGATATCCAGGTCAGCGGATATGACCAGGCAACAGCGGGTGTGCAGACCATAACAGTCAATTACCTGTCAATCTCTGCCCAATTTACTGTGACGGTATATGATGTCACCGAGCTGCAGCTCGTGCCGCCGACCAAAACGGAATATCAGTATGGTGAGGAACTTGACCTTGCCGGACTGGTGGTGACGGTGGTGTATGCGGACGGCTTTACAGAGAACAGAACGGACTATACGGTAAGCGGATATTCTGCCCTGACAGTAGGAGAGCAGACGGTTACAGTATCTTATCGGGCGGTCAGCGCTTCATTTACAGTTACTGTCATTACGGACGTGACTGGCATTGAAATTACATCTTTGCCGACCAAAACGGAATATAAGCAGGGCGAAACATTCTCCTCTGATGGCTTGGTGGTATCTACCATCAATACAGCGGGAGAAAAGGAAGCCATCACAGATTATACATTGTCCGGCTTTGACTCTGCCGTTCTCGGAGAGCAGACGGTGACCGCCAGCTATGCAGGATTTACAGCATCGTTTACTGTGAATGTGGTGCAGGACATACTGACGGCAAAATGCGGAACACCGACTACTGCTAATGTAGTGGCTGCACTTGACCTCTATACCGGAGTGCTGACATTTGAAGGAACTGGAGCCATCTTGGGATACAGCAGTTCCTCCTGGATGTTTTCTACTTCCTACCGGGCGAAGGTAAAACAGGTCATTGTTAGCGAAAGCATTACCAATATCGGAAGTTACCTGTTCTATCAGTGTACCAATCTGACGGAGGTATCACTGCCGTCAACCCTTGGTGCAATCAACACCTATGCTTTTTATGGGTGCACGAAATTAAAGACGGTCTCCAATCTGGACAAGGCGGACAGCATTGCAAGCTATGCTTTTTACCAGTGTTCCGCTTTGGCAGGAGAAATCCATCTGGATTCCGTGACGAGCCTTGCGACATACTGCTTTGCGTACTGCACGTCTCTGAAGACTGTCACGATTGGAGCGGCGGTAACCTCCATCCACAGCTATACATTCCGTTACAGTACAGCCATCAAATCCATTTATGTGGATAAGGAATACCAGATTATTTCCGGCTATCCTTGGGGAGCGACCAATGCAACGGTCACCTGGGCAACATCTCCCCTGGCAAGCCTGACACTTTTGACACCGCCGGATAAGACTGAATACCGCTATGGGGAGACCTTTGACAAAACCGGATTGTCTGTACGCTTATTTTATACAGACGGGAGCAGTCGGGACATCACTGATGTTTCGGTTCTGTCTGTGGGATACTCGTCCACAAAGCTGGGAACGCAGACGGTAACGGTAACTTACCGAACAGTTTCTACGGAAACGAGCATCACGGTTATTAACTATGTATCTGGTATTACAGTTCTTACCCCACCGGACAAAACGGTATATGAGGAAGGAGAACGGCAGGATTACACCGGGCTTTCCGTGGCAAAAACCTATGCAGACGGCAGTACAGAAGAAATCAGCACTTTTACCGTGGCAAACCTGGATTATGAAGTCCTGGGGTTACAGAGCGTTGTTGTGACCTACGAGGAATTCACCACCAGTTTTACGGTCACAACTCACTTTCCGACCAAGCTGTCCAGGCTACTTGGTGTGACTTCCAACATGGAGATGATTCGTAATAACACCAAGAACGATGACGGAACGGATACTCTGACGGGCGTGGATTGGTTTTATTTCAATCAGGTGCTGGCTGATAATATCTATGTAAACGGCAACAACTGGATTGGATTTGGCGTATCGGCGGCAGGGCTGAATGTCTGCAACCGTGATGGTGCTACCTGGTATGTCCGCAGGCTGGAGGGGAAACTGACCAACGGGCATCGCTTCCTAAAGATTGAGGTGGAGGGTTACACACGCTACAATTATTCGTCCACCACCTATAAGCTGGTCTATGAACTGTATCTGTTTGATGATAACTCCATGTTCCTGAATATTATTCAGACACCGACTTCATCAAGCTATCTGGGGACTTCGTCCCTGGTTTGCGGAACAGAGACAATAAGCTATACGGTAGAAGTGAATACTCCTGTGATGTACAGCTTTTATCCCGGCGGAGAAGGTGGTGTGGACTGGCAGATCGATGCCATGCCGCATAAATTCCTGATTGATGGGATTGAAGTTGTCACCATGCCCACGAAGACAGAATACCGATGTGGAGAAGAACTGGATTTAGCAGGAATGACTGTTGCGCTAAAGACTGACCTGGAGAAAACGCAGCTGATTGATGAATATGTGGTATCCGGGTATGACCCGGTAAAGGCAGGAACGCAGTCCGTGCTTGTGTCTTACCTGGATTATCAGACATCCTTTGAGATTACGGTTATTGATGGTTTCACCGTGCGTTTTCTTTATTATGACAATAACACGGGAGCCGATGTGGTACTGAAGGAGGAATGGGTCAACTATGGGCAGGCAGCCACACCGCCGGAGGATACGTCCCGGTCAGGTTATATATTTTCCGGGTGGAGCGGCAACTACAAGATAATCACATGGGACATTGATATCTATGCGGAGTTCATTCCAAAGAATGTTCTGACCGTGCTGTTTGTGGATTATGATGGGCGGCTGTTAAAGAAGCAGTTCGTCATGCGTGGTGCGGTCGCAAATGCACCGGATGCCCCTCTTAGGGAAGGATATGTCTTTTCCGGCTGGGATACTGCTTTCGACTATGTGGTCACGGATTTGACGGTCACGGCTCTGTATGAGACCCGGTCGGACACGTTCTTAGTGACCTTTCTCGACTGGGATGATGCCACCCTAAAGCAGGAGCGTGTGGTCTATGGGGGCGGTGCATCTGCACCAATGCCGCCGGAACGCTCCGGTTATTTCTTTCTTGCCTGGAGTGAGTCCTTTGGCTATATCACCAGAGATTTGACCGTGCAGGCAGTGTACCGGAAAAACCGAAAGAGGGTGTCTGCCGAGGTCTATAATGGGAATCTTATGGTTGGAGAAATCCGAATGGCGATAGACTGTACGCTCTCTCAAAAGCTGAATGGCGAGTGTACCTTTGAACTGACCACGCTTGCTGCTTATGCATCCTTTGTAAGAAAGCGGTATCGGGTGGAACTGGACGGTCTGATTTTTGACCTGACCGGGATTGAAAAGAAAGCACAGAACGGTAAATACCTGCTGACCATCAAGGGAGAACACGTCAGCTACATTCTCAATGATGAGGATTATGACATTACCGAGTTTTCCTTTACTGGTTCTCCGGCACGTTGCCTGGCAAAAATCCTTCAGGGTACTCCGTTTACGGCAGGCACTGTTGAGTTCACAAAAGAAGTGACTTTAAAAATCAACCAGAAATGCACACGGAGGAATGCTCTCATGCAGCTGGTGGCACTGTGCGGCGGCGAACTGGAATATGATAAATACTCCATCGGTATCCGGGAGCATATCGGCCGGACAGACCCCATTGAACTGATGGATACCGAGAATGTCAAAAATGTGGGGATGTCCTACAATGCTTCGGAGAATACGGAGACCTACAGCGTAGAACTGTACCGTAAACAGGAGATTGCCCTTGGGGATGAGATACACATCGTATTTCGTCCCCTTTCCATTGACAAGACCAAGCGAATCGCCGGGATAGACTGGAATCCATTTAACTTCCGAAAAATCAGCGTCAGTGTGGGTGGTTATCGTGCATCCCTCTCAGATACACTTTACCAGGTGGAGGAGGACACGGATACTACGGCACAGGATTTGCAGAATCTGTCGGATAAGGTGGAAGGGCTGTCCGATTCCTTTGACAGCCTGTCGGGAAACCTGGGCGGATTTAATGTGCTGAGCGTGTATGAGCTGCCTGCCAATCCGGACATGAACACGATTTATCTGATCCAAGGAACAGTGGAGGTGAACTGATGGGACAGCAGAGTGCAAGAATGTATTATCACGGAGCCGACCATAAGGATATCTGGTTCCAAGGGATGTACCATGACAAGATGTACCTGGGGAATATGCTGGTGTGGGAGAAAATCCGGCATCCGTTCTGTTCGCAGTATTTTATGGTTGAGGACTGTATTTCCAGTTATGGCGATCATTTGATTGATGAATATGGAGTTCGGCTTGATTACAACGAAGATGCTATCATCAGAAAATGTGGCATTTATCTGACGCAGTCCGGCAATGACTGGTACCGGACAATAGCCTGCCGGGGTGAGAATATCACCTATGCAAGGTATGTGCCTTACCTTTCCTACCGTGGAGAGATTATCTATGATGGTCTGAACACGAGTGGAATCAATACGTTTACATTAAGCCAGAACAGCTATGGCGTGTGGAATTACAGTGATTATAAAACGATTCACGCAAATCTGACCGATGCCTCCGGTAAACTTCTGACCATCCATTCCATAGGGTATGATTCCACCAATGCCCGTCTGTTTACGGATTTGTCAGAGATGAAGGCATGGCTTAACGTAGAAGATTAATAACCTGGAATCAAGCGACTGTCCATTACGGATGGCCGCTTTTTTCATACAAAAATTCAAAGGAGGATTTGATTATGAAGGAATTTTGGAACACGATTCAACTGGTTTTTGCAGCCATCGGAGGGTGGCTCGGCTACTTTTTGGGCAGCTATGACGGCCTGCTGATTGCCCTGCTTGTCTTTGTGGTGGTGGATTATCTCACGGGTGTGATGTGCGCCATTGCAGACAAGACTCTGTCCAGCGAAGTCGGCTTTAAGGGCATCTGCCGGAAGGTGCTGATCTTCATCCTGGTGGGCATTGCCAACATCCTGGATGTGCAGGTCATAGGTGACGGCAGCATTCTCCGCACGGCAGTAATCTTTTTCTACCTCTCCAATGAGGGTGTATCCCTGCTGGAGAACGCCGGGCATCTGGGGCTGCCTATCCCGGAGAAGCTGAAAGCTGTCATGGAGCAGCTCCATGACAGAGCTGCCATTGACGAGAAGGAGGATGAGTAATTATGGGATACACGAATAGTTCTATGGTGGCATACACCCTGTTAAGCCCGAACCATTCCGGGCAGAGGACACACAGCATTGACCGCATCACACCCCACTGCGTAGTGGGGCAGCTTTCTGCGGAGAGCATTTGCGGATGCTTTACCAGTTCGTCCAGACAGGCAAGCTGCAACTACGGCATTGGTACGGACGGCAAAGTATCCTTGTGTGTGGAGGAGAAAAACCGTTCCTGGTGTTCTTCCTCCAATGCCAATGACCAGAGAGCCGTCACGATTGAGTGTGCCAGTGATAAGACAGAGCCGTATGCGATGAACGATGCGGTTTATTCCACACTGATTAAACTCTGTACGGACATCTGCAAGAGAAACGGCAAGAAAAAGCTGCTCTGGCTTGGGGATAAGGATAAGACACTGAATTACTCCCCGGCATCGGATGAGATGGTGCTGACGGTTCATCGCTGGTTTGCCAACAAGTCCTGTCCGGGAAACTGGTTGTATGCAAGGCTGGGTGACCTGGCATCAAAGGTTACGGCGGCTCTTGGCGGTGTAGCGTCTGCCACCTCCGGCTTGCAGGCCAGTGTGTTTGCAGGACTGTCGGAGGCAGATGTGATCGCCAAAGTGGGGCCACTGTTTACCGCAGACCAGAAGAAGAACGGCATCCTGGCATCGGTTTCTTTGGCACAGTTTATCCTGGAAAGCGGATATGGAAAGTCGGAGCTGGCGCAGAACGCTAATAACTGCTTTGGCATGAAGAAATCCCTCTCCGGCAATACCTGGGGCGGTTCTTCCTGGGACGGCAGTTCCGTCTACACCAAGCAGACCAAGGAGCAGAACGCCGATGGCAGCTATACCACCATCACGGCGGACTTCCGTAAATACAGTAATGTGGAGGACTCCATTGCTGACCACAGTGCGTATCTGCTGGGAGCGAAAAATGGCTCTGCCCTCCGATATGACGGGCTGAAAGGCTGCACGGATTACCGGAAGGCTGCACAACTTATTAAGAACGGTGGCTATGCCACTTCGCTGACCTATGTGGACAAGCTGTGCGAGATCATCGAGCGATGGAACCTGACACAGTATGATGTGGCGGTATCTGCTGACAGCGGTGGTTATCCGGAGAAGTTGACCAGCGGTTACTACCGTGTCCGCAAGACTTGGGCAGACAGTAAATCGCAGCTGGGGGCCTATCAGGTGCTTGCCAATGCTAAAGCAAAGGCAGACGCTAATCCAGGGTATTTCGTTTTTGATGAATCCGGAACGGCATTCTATCCGGAGAACTCCTCAAATTTGCAGAGTCCCTACATGGTGCGAGTGGCGATTTCAGATTTGAATATCCGCCGGGGTCCCGGAACGAACTACGCCAAGACAGGGAAGTTCACAGGTGTGGGTACGTTCACGATTGTTGATGAGGCAGACGGTCAGGGAGCATCCCGTTGGGGACTCTTGAAATCTTATGCCGCAGAACGAAATGGCTGGGTGAGTTTGGATTATGCCAGCAAGGTTTAAGTGAATAAATAATTTTAAGCCGTAGGCAATGTGTCCAGATTTGGACGCATTCGCTTACGGCTTATTTTTTTTGCCCTTTTGGTTCTTGAATGCTGGTTTTCTGTCCTTTCACTGTTAGAGGCAATGACCTCATAACGATGGGAGGTGTCAGCAGTGACAGAAAATCAGAAAGCGCAAATCTGCGCACTCCGAAAACAGGGTGCCGGATATATGAAGATAGCACAGCAGACAGGTATTTCGCAGAATACTATTAAATCATTCTGCCGGAGGAATAACCTCACTGGCACGGAGAAAGCGGATGTGCCTGCCGCAGAACAGGCTGTCTGCGAGTGCTGCGGAAAACCAATGGTGCAAATGGAAGGCAGAAAGAAGAAACGCTTCTGTTCCGATGCCTGCAGGAATAAGTGGTGGAATGCACATCTTGACCGTGTGCAGCGAAAAGCCATCTACAAATATGAATGCCCCAATTGCGGAAAGAAGTTTGAGGTTTACGGCAACAGCCACAGAAAGTATTGCTGCCACGAGTGCTATGTGGAGCATCGGTTTGGAGATGGCATTGATGGATAAGCAGGAATTCAGAAATGAAAAGCTGTATCAGACCACCATGCTCATGGCAAGAAACCTCCATGACCAGGGCATTTTATCCGATGAGGAGTACGGGCAGATTGATACAATTTTCAGGGAAAAATACCACCCAACTTTGGGTACATTATTTGCGGACATATCGTTGACTTTCGGGGCGAAAAGAGTGATGTATAGTAGCGGAAGGAAGTGATTATATGCCGAAAATAAGCAAGATTGAACCGACTATGCCTGTCCTAAAGCAGCGAAAAAAAGTGGCTGCTTATGCGAGAGTATCCATGCAGTCGGAGCGAATGATGCATTCCCTTTCCGCACAAATCAGCTACTACAGCAAAATCATCCAAAAGAATCCCGATTGGGAGTATGCGGGTGTGTACGCTGACGATTTTATCTCCGGCACCAATACGGTAAAGCGTGATGAGTTCAAGCGAATGCTGGCTGATTGTGAGAAAGGAAAAATAGACATCATTCTTACCAAGTCCATCAGCCGATTTGCGAGGAATACGGTTGACCTGTTGGAGACCGTAAGAGACCTGAAATCCAAGGGCATCGAGGTGCGGTTCGAGAAGGAAAATATCAATTCCATGAGTGGTGACGGAGAATTGATGCTTTCCATACTGGCATCCTTTGCCCAGGAAGAAAGCCGTTCCATCAGTGAGAATATTCGATGGGCAACGAAGAAACGCTTTGAAAAAGGTATCCCAAATGGCAGGTTTAAGATTTTCGGATACCGCTGGGTGGATGACAAACTGGTGCCTGTGCCGGAGGAAGCGGAGATTGTAAAACGCATTTATCAGAATTTCCTTGATGGAAAGTCCCGGCTGGAAACCGAGAAGGAATTTGCCGCCGAGGGCATTACCACAAGGGACGGATGCCGATGGGTGGATTCCAACATCAAATCGGTGCTGACCAACATCACCTACACAGGAAACCTTCTCCTGCAGAAGGAGTACATTGAGGACCCCATCACAAAACGCAGGAAGAAAAACCGTGGTGAGCTGCCGCAGTATTTCGTGGAGAACACCCACGAAGCACTCATTGATATGGAAACCTATCAATATGTGCAGGATGAGATTGCTCGAAGAAAAGAGCTGGGACCTTTGGCAAATAAAAGCCTTAACACCTGCTGTTTTACGGGCAAAATCAAATGCCCATATTGTGGGCAAAGCTATATGCACAATAAGCGTACCGACCGTGGCAGCTGTCTTGAGTTCTGGTGCTGCGGTTCGAGGAAGAAAAAAGGCGGTCGCTGTGAGGTTGGCGGGAGCATCAACCATGAGAAACTGAAAAAGGCCTGTGCCGAGGTACTTGGGTTAGAAGAATTCGATGATGAAATATTCCTCCGAGAGGTTGACCATATCGATGTGCCGAAACGATATGTGCTGGAGTTCCATATGGCAGACGGCAGGGTTATCACTAAGGACTGCCCCAATACCGGCCACAAGGACTGCTGGACAGCAGAGTATCGTGCCAAGACTTCGGAAAAGCGAAAGAAGAACGGCACCAATCCGAAGGGTGCGACCTGCTTTACAGGGAAAATCAAATGCAAAAACTGCGGATGCAATTTCCGCAGAGCCACGCAGCCGTCAGCTACATCAGAGAGTGGTAAGGTCAATTACTGGCGATGTTCTGAACACAGCAACGGCTGTCAGACGGCAGGCTTGCGTGAGGATGCACTGATACCGCTTCTTGCCGATGCTCTTGGGATGGCAGAGTTTGATGAAACCTTATTCCGAAAGGTGGTGGATTATATTTCGGTGCTGACAGATACGGACTTGGAAATCCACAAAAAAGACGGCACGGTAGTGGCATTGGTTTACACACCACCTTCTCGGAAATATCATCCGAGGACGGAAGAGCAGAAAGCACATATGCGGAGCCTTATGAAAGCAAAGTGGACTCCGGAGCGAAAAGCCGAGATGAGTGAAAGGATGAAACAGTTAAGGAAGGAGCGTGGTGAAAATTGGCGAACAGAAAAGTAACAACCATACCGCCGACCATCAATAAATTCACGGCGGCTCCTGTAAACAGCAGGAAGAAACGAAAAGTAGCCGGATATGCTCGTGTCAGCACAGACCACGAAGATCAGGTCACAAGCTATGAAGCCCAGGTGGATTATTACACAAATTACATCAAAGGCAGAGAGGATTGGGAGTTTGCGGGGCTGTATACGGACGAGGGTATATCTGCAACGAATACCAAGCATCGTGACGGCTTCAACAGAATGGTGGCGGATGCACTGGCTGGCGGGATAGACCTTATCATCACAAAGTCAGTCAGCCGTTTTGCACGAAACACAGTGGACTCCCTTACCACCATCCGAAAGCTGAAGGAACACAACGTGGAGTGCTACTTCGAGAAGGAGAATATATGGACCTTTGACAGCAAGGGCGAGCTGCTCCTTACCATTATGAGTTCGCTGGCACAGGAAGAAAGCCGTAGCATTTCCGAGAATGTCACTTGGGGACACAGGAAGCGTTTTGCAGACGGAAAAGTCAGCTTTGCTTATTCCCGTGTGCTTGGATTAGAGAAATGTCCTGACGGGAACATTGTGGTAAATCATGAAGAAGCGAAAATCGTCAAGCTGATATTTAAGCTGTTCCTGGAAGGCATGACACCGCACAGCATTGCGGTGGAACTGACGGACAGCGGTATCAAATCTCCCGGCGGCAAAGATAAATGGAACTCCGCCACTGTCCGCAGGATGCTTTCCAATGAAAAGTACAAGGGCGATGCCCTGCTTCAAAAGGAGTTCACGGTGGATTACCTTCAGAAAAAGACCAAGAAGAATGAGGGCGAAGTTCCGCAGTATTATGTGGAGGGCAACCATGAAGCCATTATCGAGCCGAAGTTATTTGATTTGGTGCAGGTGGAACTCGCCAAGCGTTCTAAGAAAGGGACGGCGAGATACAGCGGCATCAGCATCTTCTCCAACAAAATCAAATGTGCCGAGTGCGGGAGCTGGTACGGTTCCAAAGTGTGGCACTCCAATGACAAGTACCGCCGGGTGATTTACCGCTGCAATCATAAATTCGATGGAGACAGGAAATGCGAAACTCCTCATGTGACAGAGGAAGAAGTCAAGGCGGCTTTCGTCAAGGCAATGAATATGGTGATTACCGAGCGTGACGAGATTATCGCCAACATCAAGCTGATACGGCAGAGCGTATGCGGCACAGCATCCTTGGAAGAAGAACGGGATAAGCTGCAAAGCGAGATGGAGATTGTGGTGGAACTCACCCAAAGCTGTGTGGAGCAGAACGCTCGGATGGCTCAGAACCAGGAAGAATATCAGAAAAAGTACGATGGACTGGTAGAGCGATACGAAAAGGTCAAATCCAAGTATGACAGCACAGTTGCCGCTATTGAGGAAAAGCAGGCTCATTTTGAGAAACTTGGGATGTTCATTGAAACTCTGGAACAGCAGGCAGAGCCTATCACAGAATTCGATGCCGGGATGTGGGGCAGCATGGTTGAGTACATCGCGGTTGACAAGTATAAGAACATGATCGTCACATTCAAGGACGGTACGGAAGTACAGGCAGAAGAATGACAAATAAAAAATCCCTCATTGTATGGTAATTGCAATGAGGGATTCTTTTTATGTTTTATATCAGGCTTGTCATATCTTTCGTAATGCTGATGCTTTCACCTGCATACAGTGATGGGTCTGCCATGATTTGCATAGCGACTTTTATAACAGATGGAATCGTTGTAATATATCCTTTTGCAGCTTCGGATTTTGTTGTAAGTACAAAATCTTCACTATCTCCGTCACGGAGATAGCCCGGACGGAAAATAGTATAGGTTAACCCGCTGTTTTCAATTGCGTAGACGGCATCACGGTTGGGGACTTGGTCAGGATTATGTTCAACATTATCCTTGCCGTCCATAACTTCTGGTATTTCGTTGTAAATGCCCACCGCACCCATAAAAATAAGTCGCTCGACTTTTTCGGCGTTCATGGCATGAATAATGCTATTTGCGATTGTCGGAAGTTTATCGCCGGAGATGGCGCAATAAACAATATCCTGTCCATGCACGACCTGTTTTAATTCCTCGATATTGGCTGCATCCCCATCCATTACTTTGTGAACAGAATTCGGATAAAAAGAGGAAGCGTGTCGGGAGAACAGCGTCAATTCATAATCTGTATTTCTTGCCAGTTCTTTTGTCAGTGCAGTTCCAAAGGTTCCTGTTGCTCCTAAAATCAATACTTTCATTTCAGACCCTCCGTTACCATGTTAAAGACATTTCATTCAACTCAGGAGACTGTGGATTGCCGACCAATGCAATTGCTTTATCCAATGCGATAAGGGCAGCCATCTCATCAGAAGTAAGAGTGAAGTTGAAAATATCAAAGTTTTCTTGAATGTGCTGCGGATTGGAACTTCTCGGAATCACAATAATGTCTTTCTGCGTAAGGAAACGGAGCAATACCTGTGCTTCTGTTTTTTTGTATTTAGCAGCCAACTCCTTTACAACAGGTTCGTTATACATTTCATTGCGATTTCCCTGTCCCAACGGTGCATAAGACATATGAGTAACGCCCTTTGCATCAAGATATTCTCTCTCTTTCATTCTCTGGCAGTAAAGATTGGTTTCAATCTGGTTGACCGCCGGAACAACCTTGTTATAAGCGATGATATCAATCAACTGGTTCGGCTCAAAATTTGAGATTCCAATCGCACGCACTTTTCCCGTCTCGTAGGCATTTTCCAGCTCGCGCCACGCCTTGTAGTAGTTGGCAAATGGCCAATGGAGAAGCAGCAGGTCGATGTAATCTGTTTGCAGGTTTGCAAGCGACTGTTCGATTGTTGTGGCAGCATTTTCGTAAGATTTGAAGTTTACCTTTGTTACGAGAAAAAGTTCCTTCCTGTCAATGCCACTTTTCTGAATACCCTTTCCAACAGCAGCTTCATTTCCGTAGGCTTCGGCAGTATCGATCATACGATAACCGGATGCAATGGCATCCACCACAGCTTTTTCACAAGCTTCGCCGGAAAGCAGAAAGGTTCCAAAACCAAGAACGGGCATTTCTACTCCGTTGTTTAATTTTACATAATTCATAATGTGTACCTCCGTATTGTAATTTGCATATCTTTATGCTATAATGATTATAACAAGTTCGTGTAACTCGAAGTCAATACCTTTTCAAAAAATTTTTCGTCAATATATATGGAGGTTCTTATGTACTATACTATAAAACAATTTGCCGAGATGTTTCAGGTAACGGAGCATACGGTACGTTACTATACAGATATTGATTTGCTGCCTTGTCAGCGTGATGGTGCAAACCGCCGTGTGTTTGATGAGGAATCTGTGAACTGGATGCAGGGGATTACCTGTCTGAAAGGATGTGGTGCATCTATAGATGATATCAAAGAATATTGTGAACTGTGCAAACTTCCGGAGTCCGAAGATAATCTGAAAGCGAGATATCAGATTATTCTTCGATCTCGTGAGCAAGCTTACAAAAAGGTGGAAGAAGCCAAAGCTACTGCACGATATATGGATGATAAGGTAAAGCATTATGAAGAGATACTGGCAGGATTGACCCCGGATGATACTAATCCAAAGCATTGGACGGAGCAAACAAGACCGAATAACCATTAAACTTACAAAACGGGAGGACAAATCAATGAACAATAGATATTTGGGGAAGATAGAGGTTTCACCCATTGGGATGGGATGCATGGCATTTTCACATGGCTATGGTCAAATACCGGAGGAAGAATATGCCATAAGTGCCATTCGTAAAGCCTATGACTATGGCTGTACTTTTTTCGATACCGCAGAGTCCTATGGCGAGCAACTTTATTACAGAGGGCATAACGAACAGCTTCTTGGAAAAGCTGTGGAAGGATATAGAGACAAAGTAGTCCTTGCCACTAAAATTCACTTTAGGGGCGTTTCTTACAAACCCGGTGATGAGATTTATCCTATTCTAAAAGAACATTTGATTCAATCGCTTAAGAACTTAAGAACAGATTATGTTGATCTATACTATTTGCACCGCATCAATCCGGAAATGCCGATGGTGGAAGTTGCCACAGCATTTGGAAAATTGATCGAAGAAGGACTGATTCGCGGTTGGGGACTTTCACAGGTATCTGCAGGACAATTAGATGTGGCTAATAAAATAGCACCTGTTTCAGCAGTACAGAATCTTTATAATATACTGGAGAGAGACTGCGAAACGGATATTTTTCCGTATTGTTTGGAGCATGGCATTGGTGTTGTGCCGTTTTCTCCAATAGGGAGCGGTTTCTTATCAGGTAAAATTACACCGGATACACAATTTGAAAAAGTGGACGATGTCCGGGTATTTGTTCCGCAGCTTACAAAAGAAAACATGATTGCGAATCAGCCCATACTGGACATTTTGAATAGATTTGCAAAGGAGAAAAATGCAACGCCTGCCCAGATTTCATTGGCATGGATGCTGCATAAATATCCGAATGTTGTACCGATTCCCGGCTCGAAAAAACAGGAGCGTATCATCGAAAATCTTGGTGCATGGAAGGTAGCTATGACAAAGGATGAGTTCGGTGAGCTGCAGAGTGCATTAGACGAAGTGGAAGTGCATGGGCATCGAGGTCATGTTGAAAATGAATATTCGACAATGAAAGATTGGAAAAAATAAACTGCGAGGTATTTATATGGGAATTACAATTAATATTTATTATACTGGTAAAGATGGGAATGCTAAAAGATTTGCAGAAGAGATGATTTCAAGCGGCATTGTTGATGTTATTCATAAGGAAAGCGGAAATTTACGATATGAGTATTTTTTGCCGATGAACGATCCTGAAACTGTATTGTTGATTGATAGCTGGGAAGATCAGAAGGCACTTGATATCCACCACACCTTGCCGATTATGGAACAGATAGCAAAGCTCAGAGAAAAATATGATTTGCATATGAAAGTTGAAAGATATCTATCTGACGAAAGTCCTGCTTCGGACAATGATAAAAAATACATTAGAAAGTAACATAAATCCTGATTGAGTAGAAACCGTGAAAGGAGACCGTGTCCATGAGCGCAGCAATAGCTTATGCACCCTATCGTTATCACCGTGTGCAAATGAACACGGTATCGTTAAATAATGCACACACTAAACCACTGGTGGGTGCATCGTTAAAAGGTTATTCGTTACATTGTATCATTTTTAGAACGGCAACAGACGATGCTGCCAATACCGGCAAGCTGCTGGTAAAATTGCTTGCTGACGGCTGGAAGCCGGAGGCTTACCGGGACGAGGCAGCAGAGCTGCATAAATAAAATACAAAAAAAGCTTCGCAGCGGGTAATTTTATGCTGCGAAGCTTTTTTATAACATTTTTAATCGCGATACTTTTCGGGAAAGAAAATACGCAGAATATGTTCGTCGTGTTCTTTGCCAAGGGCGTTGCCGATAAGGAAGAAAATCAACGAAGCTCCGATGCCGATAACTATCTGGTGCAGATCAAAGAATTTGATTTGCAGCGCCATAGTAGTGCAGTAGGCGAGTACGCCGCCAGCCATAGCGAAAACGGCGCCGGTGCGGTTGGCTTTTTTCCAGAACAGCCCGAAGATCAGGACCCAGAAGAATGCTGTTTCCAGGCCTCCGAAAGCGAACATATTTATTTTCCAGATAACGCTGGGCGGGGCAATGGCAATAAAGTAAACTCCAAGGCCAAGGATAACGGTAGCACCCATGCTGAACAGACGTATCGTATTATTGGAAACTGTTTTATGGCGTTTGGAGCATTCGTGCATATATACGTCTTTGATGATAGCGGAAGAGGAGGCCAGCAGCAGGGAAGACACGGTAGAAATAGTTGCTGCGATAGGACCGATGATGGTGATGCCGGCCCAGAAGGGGTCCATGGTGCCAATGATAGTAAGCGGGGTGATGTTATCGACGCTGCCGCCGTAAGCCTGCAGGGTATCGGTAAGCACGCCCTTGGAAAGGACGCCGATCCAGGTAGCGATCAGAGTCATGGCGCCGATAACGACGGTGCCGATAATCATAGCGTTATGCAGGGCTTTGGTGTTTTTGTAACTGATGCCGCGGACTACTGATTGCGGTAGTGCCAGTGTACAGACACCAACAAGCAGCCACTGGCTGATATAGAGCGAGATCGGCATTTTGCCGCGGGAAAGCGGTTCCAGCATATCGGGATGATTGGTTTGGATATGGGTCATGATTTTTTCATAACCGCCTCCTGTTTCCAGCATTGAGAAGAACAGGATAAAAAGGCCGATGATCATAGCGACGGCACAGATAGCGTCAGTAATGGCAACGCCTTTGAAGCCGCCAACAGTAGTATAAAAGACAACGATCAGGCCAAATAATGTCAGTCCAGTGACATAGGAGAAGCCTGTAACAGCTTCAAAGAGCTTGGCAGCTCCCACGAACTGGGCGACCATCGTCGCACAGAAGAAGGCAACGATCACCAGCGCGGAAATATTGGCAAGCAAATCGGATTGATAGCGGCTGCGGATAACATCGACTACTGTAACAGCGTCAATTTTGCGTGAAACCATAGCGATCTTTTTGCCGAAAATACCTAAAACGAGGAAGATGACTACGACTTGTACGATCGCCATATAAAGCCAGCCATAACCGATGGCCCAGGCCATACCGGGACCACCGACAAAGGTGCTGACTGAGCTGTAGGTTGCAACGGTAGTCATAGCCAGGACAAAACCGCCCAGACTGCGGCCGCCGATAAAATAATCTTTAGCAAAGTTCTGCTGGCGGTCGCCGCGGGAAGCTCGCTGCACCCAAAAGCTGACGCCAAGCATAAAGGCAAGGAATAAAAGAACAGGCCAGAGGTGGAAGAAATTACCCATTGATTTCATCCTCCTTGTCGTCCAAGTCCATATCTTTAAAGATGCAATTGGCAAGAACTACAGAAACGACGATGGCAAACAGCCAGGTGCCGATGCAGCCTGCCCAGACCCACAGGGGCGTCTGGAAAAATTCTACCTTAACGTCAGCAAGACCAAAGCCTGCGACGCACCAAAAGACGATGACAATAAGAAGGGCTAACCAGGTGGCATTTGCTTCCCGATTAGCCTGTTTGAATTTTTCTTTACGATTCATTTTTTGCTCCTTCTGCAGTATCGGCCAGGATGAAAAGAGTGAGCGGTCCGGTCTGCGGGATTTATCGCTATTATTGTACCACATTTTTGTTATTTGCCAAGCTATTTATCAGATAAAGGAGATATTTTTGGGAACTGGACGATTATCAAAACGTTTGAGCAAAAACGTTGCGTCAGGCGAAGATAAAAAGTTCTTGTATGTCTTGTGGGGGGGTACTCTTGTGCTATAATAAGGACAGAGGGGAACGGAGGGAGAATATGTTTTATAAAAAAGTAACTTCCCGTGATCATAAATGGTTCTTTCTACTGCGTTATGGTGATTTAAAAGAAGGTTTGGAAATGTGGAGCAGCCGCAGTTTAAAATGGCAGTATTTTGATTATCAGCAGAGCAGAAGCCTGCAGGCGATTTTGAATGACACTGACTTATGTAATGATATTATGCCGGAAGAAGCCGCAGATATCATAAAAAAATATCTTGATCAGGAGCAAGGATAGATTCCCTGCTCTTTTTTATTTGGCAATTTATAAAAGTAGCTGCCGGAGCAGGTCGGTGCTATAATAGATAATATCCTGTAAATTGTGAGGTAATAATGATGATTAATGAAACACGTATTTTAAATGAATTTATAGAACTGGTCAGTGTGCCCTGTCCTAGTAAGGACGAAAAGGCCGAAGCCGATCTGCTGGTACAGAAGCTGCAGGCAATGGGACTGGAAGTAAAAGTGGACGATGCCGGCAGGAAGATCGGCGGGACAACAGGCAATGTGTGGGCATTTTTACCGGGCAATGTAGAGGGTGCAGCCGGACTGTTTTTTGAAGCACATATGGATTCTGTGCCGCCGACAACGGGAACGAAGGTCGTGCTCAGGGACGGAGTCCTTTATTCTGACGGAACTACTACTTTAGGCGGTGATGATAAAGTTGGTATAGCGGCTGTGCTGGAAGCAGTGCGGGCCGTGCAGGAGCAGAATATCCCGCATGGCGATATCCAGCTGTGTTTTACGATTGCCGAAGAGATCGGTTGTCTGGGAGTGGTCAATCTTGACCCGAAGGATATCAGGGCTGATCTCGGTTATTGCCTGGATATCGGTGGTGCGCCCGGTATCGTTACGAACTCTGCGCCGCGGCTGTTCGATATTTATTTTACAGTCAAAGGTAAGTCGGCTCATGCAGGTATCGAGCCTGAAAAAGGTATCAATGCCATTATGCTGGCGGCGAAAGCTTTGACGGCGCTGCCTGCTTACGGACGTCTTGATGAAGAAACTACATTAAATATAGGACAGATCGAAGGCGGTGCTGCAACAAACATCGTTGCGGAGCAGGCTAAATTCGTGATCGATATGCGCTGTATGGACCCTGATAAGCTGGAGCGGCTGAAGAATGAAACGATCAGGTGTATCAGAGAAGTGGTTGAAGCCGGCGGCGGTATTTTAGAGGTTGATCCGGTAGAAGGCTGTCCTGCTGTTCATGTAGCGGAAGACCATACGGCGGTATTGCTGGCTAAGCAGGCAGCCGATAATCTGCAGCTGCCTTTTGAACTGACGAAAACAGGTGGCTGCAGTGACGGCAATTTCCTCTGCGGCTATGGTTTGCCCTGCGTACTTCTAGCTACAGGTATGAACAAGGTACATACTACAGAAGAGTGCCTGCGTGAGTGTGATTTGTACGACTGCGCTCGCTGGGTAACGGAAATAATCCGAATTACCGGGGAAAAATAGCCAGGCTGTTTTCACAATAACCAAAAACAGAAAATTACATTAAACGAGAAAAATGAAAAAGAATATTGACTTTGTGTAAAAACATATCTATAATTGATAGTGCCGAAAGTTTTGGGTGTCCTCCTGAAATACTTGGCGTGGAGCCGTAAGTTTTTGCTTACGGCTTTTTTATATAAAGAAAAGTTTAGTGTCAGGAAAATAGTGTATACTTTGTCAGTTTAATTGACTTTAGCCGTTAATTTTTATATAATTTTTTATTATGATGTTTCGACTTTAAAGGAGCGATAAAACGATTATGAAGTACATGACTGGTAATGAAATTCGTGAGAAATTTTTAAAATTCTTCGAAGATAGAGGACATTTGATCCTGCCCAGCGCGTCACTCATTCCTCAGGATGATCCGACGCTGCTTTTGATTGGCGCCGGTATGGCTCCTTTCAAACCTTTTTTTACAGGTAAAATGAAACCGCCTTCTCCTCGTATTGCGACCTGCCAAAAATGCGTGCGTACAGGCGATATTGAGAATGTCGGCCGTACTGCCCGCCACCATACTTATTTTGAAATGCTTGGTAATTTCTCTTTCGGCGATTATTTTAAAAAAGAGATCATTCCCTGGAGCTGGGAATTTGTTACCAAAGAGTTGGGGATTCCTGCTGATAAGCTGTGGATTACTATCCATACCGAAGATGATGAAGCTTTTGATATCTGGCATAATGTCGTTGGATTGCCTGAAGAACGCATCGTACGGTTGGAAGAGAATTTTTGGGAGATCGGCAGCGGCCCCTGCGGTCCCTGCTCCGAGATTCATGTCGATCTGGGTGAAGAACGCGGCTGCGGCAAACCGACTTGTGCTGTAGGCTGCGATTGTGACCGTTTCCTGGAAATCTGGAATCTGGTATTCACTCAATATAATCAAAATGAAGATGGTACTTATACGCCGCTGGCTAACAAAAATATTGATACCGGTGCCGGTCTCGAACGTTTGGCTTCCGTGCTGCAGGGCAAACCGTCTAATTTTGAAACGGATCTGATTTTCCCGATCATTGAATATGCATCTGAAGTAGCGGTTGTAGAATATGGCAGAGAAAGAAAAACCGATATTTCTTTGAAGGTAATTGCCGACCATGCCCGCAGTATGACTTTTATGATCGCCGACGGTATCCTGCCTTCCAATGAAGGCCGCGGTTATGTTTTACGTCGCATTCTGCGCCGTGCTGTACGTCACGGACGTTTGATCGGCATCGACAAAATGTTTTTGGCCGGTGCTGTGGATGTGGTTATTGAAATGTACGGTCATGTTTATCCAAACCTGGTCGAAAAACGCGAATATATCCAAAAAGTTATCGAAATGGAAGAAACAAGCTTCCTGCGTACTCTGCGTCAGGGCAGTGAACTGCTGAGTGACGAGATAGCTAAATTAGAGGCGGCAGGCGCTACGATACTGGATGGAGCTACAGCTTTTAAACTGAACGATACCTTTGGCTTTCCGTGGGAACTGACTGCTGAAATCTTGGAAGAAAACGGAATGACGATGGATAAAGCTGGTTTTGACGCTGCGCTGGAGGTTCAGCGTAAAATGGCGCGTGAAGCCCGTGATGATAAAGCAGGCCGTCCGGTTATTTATAATACCCGCGGTATTGATATTGCTTCCTTAAAGGTTGATGAAGCTGCAGATACAGGTAAAATCGTTATGCTGTACCCTGCGCATGACGCACAGCCGATCGAAAATGCAGAAGATGGTAAAGACGTTGCCGTTATTCTTGACGTTACTGCCTTTCATGCTGAAGGCGGCGGCCAGTTAGGTGATTTGGGCCGTATCACTGCTCCTACAGGTGTGATTGAAGTTGAAAATACCAAAAAACTGCCGGACGGCGCTACGATCCAGATTGGGCGTGTAGTTGAAGGTACAGTCAATGTGGGCGATGCGGTAACTTACGAAGTAAACAGCTGCCGCAAAAGCGATATTGCCCGTAATCATACGGCAACGCATTTGCTGCACGCAGCTTTGAAATCTGTCTTAGGCGGTCATGTCAATCAGGCAGGCAGTTATGTAGGTCCGGACCGTCTGCGTTTCGACTTTTCGCATTTCTCGCCGGTAACAGAAGAAGAACTGAGCCGCGTCGAAGCTATTGTTAATGAAGAGATTTTGGCAGCCAAGGGTGTGACCATTGAAGAACTGCCGATTGAAGAAGCTAAAAAACGTGGTGCGATGGCGCTGTTTGGCGAAAAATATGGCGATATCGTGCGTGTCGTTACTGTACCGGGTTTCTCTATGGAATTCTGCGGCGGCGTTCATGTGACTAATACCGCTCAGATCGGTATGTTTAAAATAATTTCCGAGTCCAGCACCGGTGCTGGCGTTCGCCGTATCGAAGCTGTGACAGGGCATGGTGCTGTGGCTCATGTCAACGAAATGGAAGCTATGGTAAAAGGCCTGGCTGCAAGCTTGAAATGCCGTGTAACTGATGTGCCTGCACGTTTGACAGCTCTGCAGGGCGAACTGAAAGCTGTTGAGCAAAAAGCTGCCGAGCTGGCCGATAAGATCGCTAAAGCTCAGGTCAGTGACGTTGACAGTCAGATTCGCGACATCAAAGGTATCAAAGCTTTAGTGCAGCAGGTCAGTGTCGATGATATCGAAGCACTGCGTAATCTGGGTGACCAGATGCGTGATAAGGTCGGCGGCGTCGTTGTGCTGGCTTCAGTATTTGCCGACGGCAAGATCAGTATTCTGACTATGGCTACGAAAGATGCTGTCGCTAAAGGTATCCATGCCGGCAACATTGTCAAAGAGGTTGCCAGGATCTGCGGCGGCGGCGGCGGCGGACGTCCTGATATGGCACAGGCAGGCGGTAAAGATGCTTCTAAATTAGGTGAAGCGTTGGAAACAGCCTGGGGCGTTATCGAAACACAGGTAAAATAATAAATTGTGTAAAAAAACTTAAAGGCCGAGAGTATTCTCGGCCTTTATTTATACAAGTTCACAGTTATTTTATATTTTTTTGTCTCAAGGTATGCTACAATAATAGTGTATCTATATCAAACGGTTGTTCAACAAGGGAATTTTGTATCAAGGAGGGATCAACGATGACTCAGGTATCGCAGGAAACAATGATGTTCAAGCGCAACAATGAAAATAAAGACGTCTCGCAAACAATCAGCGAGGTGTGCAAAGCGCTAGAAGAAAAAGGCTATAATCCTATTGACCAGCTCGTAGGTTATCTGCTCAGCGGCGATCCTACATATATTACCAGTCATGATGACGCACGCACGAAGCTGCGTCGTTTTGAACGTTATGAGCTTATTGAAGAACTGGTAGTAAAATATTTGGAAAAAAACACAAAATAAGACGGGGAGAGCTGCTTACATGAGAAGTATGTCTCTGGATGTCGGCACGCGGACTATCGGCGTAGCCGCCAGTGATCTGATGGGGATGATCGCCAACGGGGTGGAAACAATCCGTCGTACCAGTGAAGAACGTGATCTGCAGCGTATCGGCGAGCTTATCGCTGAATATGAAGTAGATACGATGGTGGTAGGTTATCCTAAGAATATGAACGGCAGTGTAGGCGAACGTGCGCAGAGCTGCGAGGATTTTGCCAGAGTGATCGGCGAAAGGTTCCCGCAGCTTAAAATCGTCTTATGGGACGAGCGTCTTTCGACAGTTGCCGCTGAAAAAGTTTTGATAGATGCCGACCTGCGCCGCAGCAAACGCAAAAAAGTTATCGACATGATGGCGGCTGTGGTGATTCTGCAAAATTATCTGGATAGTCCACAAAGTAAAAGGACGGAATGAAAGTATGGCGAAAAAAATATTTATCGGCTTTGTTGCGCTGGTTCTGGTTGCTTTCGTGCTGCTGTTCCAGTTCGGAGGCCGTGCTGCCGAAGAGCTCACTAAAAAGCTTCTGGCAGAGCAGACTGCGCTGCAGGGGACTTTAAAAGCCGAAGAGATTCAGGCTAACTGGTCGGGTGATGTTATTTTCAAAAATGTCGTCTGGGTAGGGCCGGATGGCAAAACGATTGCCGAAATACCTCTGGCTACGGTATCTGTCAATTTATTTGACGCTTTGCTGAAAGGCGGTACCGGAGCTTCTGTTGGTGATGTGGTGATCGATAAGCCCAGTTTTTTTGTGTCTTATAATAAAAAAGACGGTTTGAACATTGTCAATTATATCAATTTTCAGGTTGAAGAAGAGCAGAAGAACAATGAGCTGCTGACTGTAAAAAAGGCGGCTGCAGCAACGCAGTTCCGCGGTTTGATGGAAATCAAGGACGCGAAGGTGAATCTGCTGCTGGAGAACAAGCCGCTGGATTTTGATAAAGTACAGTTCCAGGGAAATTTTAAACAATATCCAAAAATCAAATACGGTCTGCGTGTTAAAGACGGTAAAAGCGATATTATCGCTGACATCCAAAATGATTCAGGCACGACGGCAGTTGTGGCAGAGGTAAAGAAAATGCCGCTGCAGAATATCCTGAATGTTTTGCCGCAGGCTGCTGATGTGGTGATCACTGAAGGCAATCTGCCTGATGTAAAAATCAGGGCTGATAAAGCCGATGATAAATGGACTTTGAATATCGACGGTACGATCGACGGTTTGAAAGGTTCTTTGATCAATTATCCTGTAACGAAAGGCAGCGGCAAGTTTTCGGCTGATACCGAGGCTTTGAAGTTTGCCGGACTGAATCTGGAGGTTGCCGGACAGACGGTGGTCATAGACGGCAATGTTTATTATGCTGAAAAGCCGGAGGCAAAACAGACATATGCTTTGACTGTTAATGCGCCGAGCTTTGTGATAGAAGCTTTGAGCCCGGGCCTGGGCTTGAAGGATGCTGTTACCGCTTTGGGCAAGGTCAAGGGTACTATCGACAAACCTGAGGCTGAAGGCACCTTTGGACTTGATAAGCTGGCCTACGATCCGCTTTATATTACCGCGCTCAGCGGCAAGTTTCTGTATAAAGACGGAAAGCTTAATATCGGTGATGCTATCGGTAATGTTTATGCTGGTCAGGTCAATGTCAATGGTCAGATTGATACAAAAACCAAAGACTTTAAACTGGAAGTACAGGGTATAGACCTCGACAGCTCCGTAGTTACGGAAACGCAGGTCGACGGTCCGCTGTCATTTAAAATGCTGGCGATAGGAACTGCTGATGCAGGCAGTGCCACAGGTGCGGGCAGCTTCCGCATCGAGGAAGGCAAGTACATGATGCTGCCGTTCCGTTCCATCAAAGGTTCGATCACCAGACAGCAGGGAAAATTTGCTTTTTCCAATATCAAGATCGCTACCGCTGTCGGCAGCTTTGATACTAATATCATAGTTAAAGATAACGGTAAGCTTGGATTTGATCTGGATAAAGGTTTTTTAGCTGCACAGCTTGGTGAAAAATGATAAATTGACAGCATTACTGTAAATGATATAAAATGTATATAATTTAGAAACGAGGTGTCGTAATGGACCAAACAGAAAATAAAGAAAATATGGAAGCTATGGAAGAAGAACAAATCGTAGTTATTACTGACGACGAAGGCAACGAATTATATTTTCGTGAAGAAATGGTAGTACCTGTAGGCAAGAAAAATTTCGCTATTTTAGCGCAGATCAATTTGGAAGACTGCGAATGTGAAGATGAAGATTGTCACTGCCATGAACATGAGGAAGACGAAGAAGAAAATGTGATTATCGCCCGTATTGAGTTTGATGAAAACGGCGAAGAAGTTTATTTAGCTCCTACAGACGAAGAGTTTGATGAAGTAAAAGCTGCTTACGAAAAACTCATGGAAGACTGGGACGAAGAATAACAACTGCTAGTGCCGGACATACTGTCCGGCACTTTTTGAGCTTTATTATCTCTGGTGTGAAGGGAATGGAAAAATGAGGAAGGTACTGCCATTTTTTTTAGGCATCTTTCTGGTAGTTGTAGTAGGTGCTTACTGGGTATTGAACTACACTGGCAGCAATAAAGATCTGGCGACTGGAAGCCCGTATCTGATTACGGTTGAGCCGGGAATGACTACTGCGGATATCGCAAATCTTCTGCATAAGCAGAAATTGGTGAAAACTCCGGAAGCTTTTAGACTGGAAGCCAAATTCCGTGGATTGGAACGCGATCTGCAGGCCGGGCGTTATGAAATAACAGCCGGGATGTCTAACAGTGAGATCGTTGAAGTTCTGTCAAAGGGACAGGTGCAGCGGGTGAGGTTTACGGTTCCAGAAGGCTTTACCGTAGTTAAAACTGCGAAAAAAATTGAGGCTGAAGGTCTTGGTTCTGCTGAAAAGTTCATCGAAGCCGCGCGTAATTATACTCCATATCCCTATATGGAAACCAGTGATCCTAATGTTATTTATAAGGCGGAAGGATTTATTTTTCCCTCTACCTATATGTTTGACATCGGTATGAATGAAAAAGATATGCTGGCCATGATGGTCAAGGAATTCAATACGCAGATGAACAAAGAAAATATTCCGGAAGAAGCAGAAAAACAGAAAATGTCGATCAGAGATCTGGTAAATATGGCTGCCCTGGTAGAGATGGAAGCTGTTTTTAAAGAAGAACAGCCGCGAATTGCCGGAGTTTTTCTGCGTCGCTTAGAGATTTATATGCCGATTCAGTCAGATACTACTATTCAGTATATTTTGGGGACTCAAAAAGAAGAAATTACAATTGCAGATACCAGGATCCAAAACCCTTATAACACTTATCAAAATCCAGGTTTGCCGCCGGGACCGATTTCCAGTCCTGGGATGAGTGCGATCAAGGCTGTTTTAAATCCTGAAAAAACGGAGTATTTATACTTTGTTGCTGAAAAAGACGGACATCACCGTTTTACGAAAACTTATGCCGAGCATTTGAAGGCAATCGAAGATATTCATGGACCACAATAAGGAAGTAATATGACGAGAATGAAAAATAAGCCGGAGCTTTTGGCGCCGGCAGGAAATATGGAAAAATGTAAAATAGCTTTGCGTTATGGCGCTGATGCCGTTTATTTGGGCGGTAAGATGTTTGGGCTGCGGGCTTTTGCCAATAATTTCAGTATTGAAGAAATTGCAGAAGCGGCTGCTTACGCGCACGGACTTGGCAAAAAGGTCTATGTGACGGTTAATATTTTTGCCCATAACGAAGATTTGGCCAGACTGCCGGACTATCTGCTGGAATTGCAGCAGGCCGGAGTTGACGCTTTGCTTATTTCAGATCTGGGTGTTTGGAACGTGGCACGTCAGACTGTACCGGAAATGCCGTTGCATGTAAGTACGCAGGCTAATACAAGTAACTGGGCAGCAGTGCAGGCATGGAAGGCACTGGGAGCTGAACGTGTCGTACTGGCACGCGAGCTGTCACTGGAGGAAATCCGGGAAATCGGTACAAGGACTGATGTTGAGCTGGAAGCCTTTGTGCATGGAGCAATGTGTATCTCATATTCCGGTCGCTGTCTGCTCAGCAGTTATCTGACTGGACGCGACGGCAACCGTGGTGCCTGTGCGCAGGCCTGCCGCTGGGAATACAGCCTTATCGAAAAGAACCGTTCTGATGAAGGCTTTGATATTGAAGAGGATGAACGCGGTACTTATGTAATGAATTCAAAGGATCTGTGTCTGATCGATCATATCCCTGATTTGATAGAGGCGGGCATTTGCAGCCTGAAAATCGAAGGGCGTATGAAAAGTATCCATTATGTAGCGACTGTGGTCAGCGTATACCGTAAAGCGATCGACGCTTACTGGAACGATCCCAAAAAATATCAGGTCACGGATGAATGGCGTCAGGAGTTGGAAAAAGTTTCTCACCGGCCGTATACGAAAGGGTTTGCTTTTGGCAAACCAGGCAGTGACGGACAGGTCTATACGACATCCAGTTATGAACAGACACATGATTTTGTCGGTATCGTGCTTGAATATGATGCTGATGCTAAACGCGCTTATATCGAACAGCGCAACAATGTGAAAAACGGCGAGGTATTGGAACTGCTGATGCCGGACGGGGAACTGTTCCCGCTAACTTTAGAGGATATGCGTAATGCAGACGGAGAAAGTATCGACTGTGCACCGCATGCTCAACAAAAATTTTCTATCGTCAGCGACAGGGCTTTGATGCCTGATTCGCTGCTGCGGAGGAAGGTAATATGTTAGAAGACCGAAGTACCATCTACGCGAAGGTGGCGCCTGAGCGTATAGCAGACGTAAACTGGATCATGGAGGGCTATGAGCATCTGGCCTTAGTCAGCACGATTGATCATCAGGAAGGCATCATTCTTTTGCGTGGTACGCCTGATACCTATAATGATGTTTTAGAAATTGTTGAAAATATGCCGTTTTCAGTAGAAATTCTTGAAAGTTTTAATGAAGCTTTGTAGGCAAATTGTCAAAAGTGTGATAAAATATTTGGGTATCGTATTATTTTATAAAAAAAGTGAGGTAAGGATTTATGCCGCGTATCGGTAAAATCTTTGATTTTCTGGAAAAAGAACATTTGGATTGCGTCGTTATTAAAGACGTTAATACAATTCGCTATTTGACCGGCTTCAGAGGTGATTCGAGCATTCTTTATGCCGATGACCGTCGGGCTGTCCTTGTCACTGATGGCAGATACTTGTATCAAGCAAGGGCAGAAGCCAAATGCTGCCATATCGTCGAATATGCGGAAAACATCTGGCATACAGTTGCCGAATTGGCGCAGGATGCTAAAACAGTTGGTTTTGACGGCGATTATTTCACTTATAATGACTTCAATACTTTGCAGGAGCTTCTATGCGGCAAAGAACTGAAGGTCATTGACCTGAAATATATCCGTATGGTCAAAGATAAACGCGAGCTGGAATTGATGTGGCGCGCTGTAAAAATTGCCGACGAGGCGTATTTGCGGTTGCTGGATGAATTACAGCCCGGCATGACTGAAAAAACTCTGGCTGGCCGCCTGGAATACTATATGCGCAGCCTGGGAGCAGAAAAACTCGCTTTTGAAACTATCGTAGCTTCGGGTGAACGTTCTGCGCTGCCGCATGGTATCGCTTCCGATAAAGAAGTGGAGATCGGCGACTTTATTACTTTTGATTTCGGTGCCGTTTATGACGGCTATCATTCTGATATGACCCGTACCGTTGTCTTGGGGATGGCCAACTCATGGCATAAAGAAATTTATACCATTGTTGAAGAAGCCCAGTGGCGCGGTTTGAAAAATGCTAAACCCGGTATTACCGGTGCAGAGCTGGACGCTGTTGTCAGGGATTATATAACTTCCCGGGGGTATGGCGAAAACTATGTGCATGGGCTGGGACATGGTATCGGTCTTGAGATCCATGAAATGCCGAATATCAACAAACGCGGTCAGAATGTAATTTTGCAGCCCGGTATGACATTTACTGTTGAACCTGGTATTTACATCCCCGGCAAGGGCGGTGTACGTATAGAAGACACGGTTGTGTTGACCGACGAAGGCGCAAAAGTGCTGACCGGGGTTAAAAAACAGCTGATGGAAATTGTTTAATTTTTTATATAGGAGGACTATTTATGATTTCTACTAACGAATTTAAAACTAATGTGACTGTTACTATTGACGGCGATGCCTGGCAAGTCGTTGAGTTCCAGCATGTAAAGCCTGGTAAGGGTGCAGCTTTTGTCCGCGCTAAAATGCGTAACATGTGTACTGGTTCTGTTGTTGAACGTACCTTTAATGCAGGCGAACGTCTGCCGAAAGCACGTGTTGACCGTCGTGAAATGCAATATTTATATGAATCTGACGGACAATATGTTTTTATGGATAACGAAAACTATGAGCAGACCGAATTGACAAAAGAGCAGTTGGGTAATGCTTTGAACTTCCTGAAAGAAAATATGGATGTTAAAATCATGGTTTACGAAGGCCGTATTCTCGGTGTTGACCTGCCGAATACTGTTGAACTGACCGTAGTTGAAACCGATCCCGGCATCCGCGGCGATACCGCTACCGGCGGCAGCAAACCGGCTAAAATGGATACCGGTTATGTTGTAAAAGTTCCTCTGTTCATCAACGAAGGCGATGTTCTTCGTATCGATACCAGAACCGGCGAATATATCGAACGTGCATAATTAAAAGCGACTGTTTAAACAGCGGTGAATTTACTTTCGCCGCTGTTTTTTTATGCATTTATACATAGTATTCACGCAGTAGTTATGGTATAATTAAAAGCAAAATAGGGTAAGTATATTCTGTTGCCGCACAGACAGGAGGTGGCATGGTAGTTGAAATCAGATTCTGAAGATAAAGAATTGGAAACCGGTACAGGGGAGTTTGTGAATGCAGACGATGCAGCTGAGGCAGAAGAACAGCTGCCTGACGAAATCGGTGATGTGAAAGTTGCCGACGAAGTAATCAGTATCGTTGCAGGACTGGCTGCGCAGGAAGTCAACGGTGTTATTGGTATGAGCGGCAGTTTTGCCGAAGGCCTGAATGAATTTTTAGGTAAGAAAAGTTTTGCCAAGGGTGTACGGATCACCGTCGATGGGCATGTTGTGACAGCCGCAGTTTATGTTAATGTTGAATATGGTTCATGTATCCCTGAAATAGCTTTGGAAATACAGGAAAAGGTTAAAGAAGCAATCGAGAACATGACCGGTTATGAAGTCAAATTCGTCGATGTGCATATACAGGGCGTGGCGCGCCGACCCAAGAGCGAATTGGAAGAGAGCCTGGAAAAAATGGACGCCGCCCATGAAAATTTCTTTGGTGAGGAGTGAGTTATTTTGGGAATACCTGATAGAATAATTTTAACTTTATACACTTTTTTGATGGCAGTAGTGGCCGTTTTGGTAGTGCTTTGCAGCTTGGGCGTTATCGGCCAGACTGCTATCACTGCTTTCTTTGCTACTATTCCCGGCAACTGGGAGTATGCGGTGGGCGGGATCATCATTCTGCTGGTAAGTATCCGCCTGCTTATTGCAGGTATTGGCGCGACTGGAATGACTTCGCTGACGATCAGCAGTGCCGATTCCGGTAAAGTATCTGTCGGTAAAAGCGCTATTGAAGATTATGTAGCGGAGATCGCTAAAGAGGTTTATGGTGTTTATGGCGTTAAGGTCGAGGCAAAAATGGGCAAAGAACATATCAGCATTCGCATCAATGCGTCGATAGAGCCTGGTATAAATATTCCTGAAACTACAGATGAAATTAAATATAATGTACGTGATACGATCAAAAAGGTCTTGGGTATGGAGATCAAGGACATAGATCTGTTCTTCAAGCAGATCAAAGCGAAAGGCTGAGGAGGTAGACGGCATGCTTAACGAAATTTTCAGTGATCTTTGGAAGAATTACCGTGGCCGGCTGCTGGGGTCTATATTTGGTCTGTTTATCGGCGTAATGTTTTTGATCTTAGGCTTTCTGCAGACGATTTTTCTGCTCATATGTATTACTGCCGGGTTCTTCCTCGGCAATAAGCTGGACAAAAAAGAAGACCTGATGGAATGGCTGGACAGACTGCTGCCGCCAGGCTATCATAAATAAATTTCAGACAAGAGAGGGCTAATATGATTCGCAGGATTGCAAGGGAATTGGTTTTACAAAGTTTGTTTCAGATAGATTTTGCTCAGGTCGACTGTGAGGCAGCGTTGAATGCTGCTGTTGAAGAACGGTCTGATAAAAGTGCTGAAAAAGCCAAAGAGTATGCACAAGATGTTTTAAATGGTGTTTTGGCTAATAGTGAAGCGATAGATGCCAGGATCAGTGAGTATGCTATTGACTGGACCTTGGAGCGTATGCCGGCTGTCGACCGTAATATTTTGCGGGTCGCCGTTTATGAAATGTTTTTTGCAGCAGAAAAGCTGGTGCCTAATGTGGCAATCAACGAAGCTGTGGAAATAGCGAAAATTTATGGAACAGATGATACTCCGCGGTTTATCAACGGAGTTCTAGGTAAAATGGTTCGCAGTGATGTCTAAAAATGAGGTCTATCTGGGCATTGATACCAGCTGCTATACAACGTCGGTCGCACTGATCGGCAGAGAAGGCGGACTGGTAGGTGAGGCCCGCAGGATTTTACAAGTGAAACCGGGCTGCAGAGGTCTGCAGCAGTCGGAGATGGTGTTTCAGCATACGCGTAACCTGCCGATTTTGCTGGAAGAGGTTTTAAAAAAGCCGCTGAAAGTCATCGGTATCGGTGTTTCTGCCCGCCCGCGGCCCTTGGAAGATTCGTATATGCCAGCATTTTTGGTTGGGTTGGGCCTGGCGCGCTCTTTAGCGGCTGTAAACGAAATTCCGTTATGGCAGATCAGCCATCAGGAAAATCATTTGGAAGCCGGATTGTGGTCAGCGCAGGGGCCTGATGCCGACCGTTTTCTGCTTTTACATGCTTCCGGCGGTACTACTGACTTATTATTAGCGGAAAAACAAACTGACAGCACTTATGCACTGACACAGGCAGGCGGCAGCAAAGATCTGCATGCTGGTCAGTTTGTTGACAGAGTAGGTGTTGCGTTGGGGCTGCAGTTTCCGGCAGGAGCCGCTTTAGAACAACTGGCGGCAACTGCGACCGATTGCATCGAATTGCCGGTAGCAGTACGTCAGGGTGACGTCAGTTTATCCGGGCCTGCTACTGCTGCTTTGCGTAAAATCGAGGCTGGCGCTGATTCTGCAGCTTTGGCGGCAGGTGTGCAATATGCCCTGGCAGAAACCTTTGTCAGGATGATCCGTAACGTGGCGGCGCAGAAAGAAATTTTTGATGTTTTGCTGGTAGGCGGTGTGGTTTCTAATGCTTATATCCGCCGTCATATGATAGAAAAACTTGCTAAACGCAGGATCAGGGTCTGGATACCCGAAAGCCGGTTTAGCCCCGATAATGCTGCCGGCTGCGCTGCTTATGCGTTCAGGCAGGGAGAAAGCAGTTATGAATGAAGTAATTTATTCCGTAAGTGAATTGAATTTGATGATCAAAGGCCTGCTGGAGGGCGATCGTACTTTTACTAATATCCAGATCCAGGGTGAAATCTCTAATTTTAAACGTTATTCTTCAGGGCATTGTTATTTTACCTTGAAAGATGCCGGCGGCGTACTGAAAGCAGTTATGTTTCGCAATCAGGCGCGCAGTCTGCGATTTGAACCGCAAAACGGTGATACTGTTGTTGCTATCGGGCGTGTCGGAGTGTACGAGCGCGATGGCGTTTATCAGCTTTATACAGACCTGCTGCTGCCGTTAGGTGCTGGAGATCTGATGCTGGCTTATGAAGAATTAAAGAAAAAACTTACTGAGGAGGGGTTGTTTGACAGTGAACGTAAACGTGAACTGCCGCTGAACCCTAAAACAGTTGGAATGATAACATCGCCTTCCGGTGCTGCTGTACGTGATATGATTACTGTCGCGCGGCGGCGCAATCGCGGCATCAAGCTGTTGCTGTTTCCTGTCAAGGTGCAGGGAGATGGTTCTGCTGCTGAAATTGTCAGGGCGATCCGGTTTATGAATAAACACCGTTTGGCTGACGTCCTGATCGTGGGACGCGGCGGCGGTTCCATAGAAGAATTGTGGGCTTTTAATGAAGAGCCTGTTGTGCATGCTATTGCTGCGTCTGAAATACCAGTAGTTTCAGCAGTAGGGCACGAAACTGATTTTACATTGTCAGATTTTGCTGCTGACAGCAGGGCAGCTACTCCTTCACAGGCTGCAGAGCTGGTTGTTGCAGATGCTGATTCGTATCTGCGCTATGTTGAGGAACTGACAGCACGCGGCGAGCGAGTGCTTGTGCATCAACTGGAACAGGCGCAGCATAAACTGCAGCGTCTGCAGGGATCATGGGCTTTAGCCAAGCCGGAACGCTGGCTGGAGCCATTGCAGCAGCGTACGGATATGGCGATGCGGCAGCTGCAGGGCAGGATGGAAAGTATTCTGCAGAAACGGCAGCACAAGTTTGGACTGCTGGCAGCGCGGCTTGATGCTTTATCACCGCTGACGGTACTTGCCAGAGGTTATTCGATAACCAAGACAGACTCAGGCAGGGCTTTGCGCAGTATCGCAGATGTGCGCTGGGGAGAAGAACTCAGGACTCAGGTTGCTGACGGTGATGTGATATCGGTTGTGCAACAGGTAGAAAGGCGTGAAAAACAATGACGATGAAAAAAATCGCCAAAAACATAAAGTTTGAAGAAGCGTTGGCCGAGCTGGAACAGCAGGTACAGCTGCTGGAAAGTGGAGAACTGCCGCTGGAAGAAGCGCTGTCAGCGTTTCAGCAGGGCGTTGCTTTGAGTAAGGTATGCATGACTAAACTCAATACGGTGCAGCAGGAAGTAGAAAAAATCGTCGTTGCTGCTGACGACGATAACGAATATGAACTGGAAACATTCGCAGAGCTGGAGGATTGACATGGATTTTAATAAGTATTACGAAGACAGGCAGAAGCTGGTCAATACTTTTCTGGAAAAACGTTTGGAAAAAAAGGGCATCTCGCGTGTCGATGAAGCAATGGCTTACAGCCTGCTGGCAGGTGGCAAGCGTATCCGTCCCATAATTTTAATGGCAACAGCCGATGCTTTGGGTGTCAGCGGTTATAATTTTCTGCCGGTAGCCTGTGGTTTAGAAATGATCCACACCTATTCGCTGATCCATGATGATCTGCCTTGTATGGATGATGATGAATATCGTCGCGGCCGTTTGACCAACCACAAGGTTTTTGGGGAAGCGCTGGCGCTTTTGGCTGGTGACGCTTTACTGACCCTTGCCTTTGAAGTGATGCTGGAACAAAAAAACGTACCGGCGGAAGTTTTGGTCGAAACTGTGCGCGAAGTGGCAATGTGTGCCGGAAACTTCGGTATGGTCGGCGGTCAGGTCATTGATCTTGATTCCGAAGGCAGGCAGATCAGTGAAGAAGAACTGCGTAAGCTGCATGCAGGCAAAACAGGAGCACTTTTCATTGCGGCAGTTCGCAGTGGTGCGCGATTGTCTGGTGCTGCCAGTGATGAGCTGCTGGCTTTGACAAAATTTGCCGATCTTCTGGGGCTTGCTTTCCAGATCACAGACGATATCCTTGATGTCGAGGGTGATGCTGCTCAGATGGGCAAGGCAGCGCATAGTGATGAGAAAAAGCATAAGTCCACTTATGTGACCTTATATACTCTGGAAGGCGCCAAAGCGCTGGCTCAGAAAACTGTTGACGAGGCTCTGGGCTGTCTGGAAATGTTTGGAGAAAATGCCGAAGCTCTGCGTGAGATTACAAAAATGATGTGCGGGCGTAAAAGCTAAGTTATTTGTTATTGAGAAGAAAGGCGGATTGCTGAATGCAAAATGAGCAATTATTGCAAAAAATAAATTCTCCCGCAGATCTGAAAATGCTGACTCTGGATGAAATGAAGCTTTTAGCAGGCGAGATCAGGCAGCTGATCATTGATGTCGTTTCTAAAAACGGCGGCCATTTAGCTCCTAATTTAGGTGTGGTAGAACTGACTTTGGCTTTGCATAAAGTATTTACGACACCGAAGGATAAAATTATCTGGGACGTAGGCCATCAGTCATACATCCATAAAATACTGACGGGGCGTAAGGACCAGTTTCCGACGCTGCGGCAATATAAAGGACTGTCAGGATTCCCGAAGCGTAAAGAAAGCGAGCACGATGCTTTTGGTACAGGACATTCCAGCACATCCATCTCAGCTGCTTTGGGGATGGCTGTAGCACGTGATCTTAAAGGTGAAGATAATAATGTTATTGCCGTTATCGGTGATGGTTCGATGACTGGCGGTATGTCTTTTGAAGCTTTGAATAATGCCGGCGATCTGCATAAAAAAATGATCGTTATTTTAAACGACAACGAAATGTCTATTTCTAAAAATGTCGGCGCGATGTCACAGTATTTGTGCGATCTGCGCACAGGTGAAACCTATAACAAAATCAAACACGATGTTGAAGGCTGGCTGAAAAGCCTGGACTTCGGCACTGATGTTTTAAATGCTATCGAACGTGTTAAAGGCAGTGTAAAGTACCTGATGGTACCAAGCTCTGTTTTTGAAGAGTTGGGCTTTAAATATCTTGGCCCGATTGACGGCCATGATTTGAATAAGCTGCTGGAGGTTTTGGAAGCGGCAAAGCATGTCGATGGTCCTGTTTTAGTGCATGTGATCACTAAAAAAGGTAAAGGCTATGAACCTGCAGAAAAAAGTCCGAATAAATTTCATGGCACGGGTCCGTTTGAGATTGCAACAGGTAAAAAAATCACCGATCCACAGGCTCCGATCGCTTACACGGAAATGTTTGGTAAAACTTTGGTCGAACTAGCTGAACAAGATGCGGATATTGTCATGTTTCTTTACAGACCGGAATATTATGGTGACTCTAAAGAATCAAAGGGCGGAAGCGTCGAAATTCCGCAGAATATTGCGCAGGTTATTGTAGCTAAAAACCGTCACGGCTCAACTGGTAAAATTGACATGGGCTG